>OLSJ01000674.1_pt1 | contig 24955 bp, 14 predicted proteins | sample 1672151 | NCBI WGS metagenome assembly OLSJ01 (sample SAMEA3136653, study PRJEB25190) | human gut metagenome | biome: human gut; feature: human-associated habitat; material: faeces | place: Austria | collected 2013 | reverse complement strand
CAATAAACGCCGGTGCCACCAGCCACATCAGCACCGTGATCAGGCAGCCGTACACTACCGAGATGGTCATGGCGTCCTTGAGCACCTGACGCGCACGATCGCCCTTGCCTGCGCCGGCGTTTTGCGCCGTGAGTGCGCTGACGGTGGCGCCCATGGAACTCGGCACAATGAACAAAAAGCTGATCATCTTCTCGACCAGGCCCACGGCGGCGGCGTCGACGAGCCCTCGGTGGTTGGCGATGACGGTGATAAACATAAACGCCACCTGGATGCAGCCGTCCTGCACGGCCACGGGCACGCCGATCTTAAGAATGCTGCCGAGCACCTCGGGCTGGGGACGCAGGTCACTGCGCTTTACGTGGATGTTCGTGCGGCGGCTCTTGAGCCACACGAGCGCGAGGGCAACGCTGGCCGTCTGCGCGGTCACCGTGCCGAGCGCCGCGCCCACGGGGCCGAGCCCCATATGGCCGATAAATAGAAAATCGAGTGCGATGTTGATGATGCATGCCACGCCAATCACGTACATAGGCGAGCGTGAATCACCCAGACCGCGAAAAATGGCCGAAAGAATGTTGTACGCGGCGATAAAGGGAATGCCCATAAAGCAGATACGCAGGTAGGCGGCGGTTCCTTCGACTGCCTCGGCCGGCGTGCCAATGAGTGCCACGATCTGCGGACACAGTGCGAGCAGGACAGCGGCCAGCACCACCGAGACACCCATAAAGAGCGTAATGGTGTTGCCGATGGCGGTCTCGGCGCGGTCGAAGCGGCGCGAGCCCACGGCGTGGCCGACGATGACCGTCGTTCCCATGGCTAGACCCACGAGCGTCACGGTAATGATATAGAGCGTCTGCGCGCCATTGCCCACGGCGGTGATGCCGGCGGCGCCGCTGAACTGCCCCATCATGTACAGGTCTGCCATGCCGTAGAGCATCTGCAAAAAGTACGAGAGCATATAGGGCAGGGCAAAGACCGCGATGGTCTTAAGGACATTGCCGCGTGTGAGGTCGTGTTCCATGGGCGGGGCTTTCTGGCTTGGTTCGTTTAGCTACCAGTGTAGTGAAAACCCTATAACGATTGTAGAGTCAAGGTTTATGTTGGCAGTGGGGCGAAAAAAGTCACGCTCGTAATCATTTCCGTCGAATACAGACATAAACCGTACAAGCGTGGTGCCTACGCTGGCCTTAAAGAAATCGGTTTCGCATTACTTGACACCGTCGCCTGTCGCGCAATAATACGTGCATTTGCGAATGACGTATGACGGAGATGATGATACGGGTGCGTAATCTCAAACTGCTGATGTCCTATCTCGGCGAATTCAAGCGCGATTTTATCCTCGGCGTGCTGTTCATCGCCGTCGAGACTACGCTTGAGCTCTTTATCCCCGTGATTATGGCTAACATCATCGACGTGGGCGTGCCCGCGCGCGACACCGGCTACATCCTGTTCCAGGGAGCACTCATGCTGGTGTGCGCGGCCGTGTCGCTTGTACTCGGTCTCGGCTATGCGCGTTATTCGGCACGTGTGGCGGTGGGCCTCGGCGCCAACCTGCGCGCCGCGGAGTACCGCAAGATCCAGACCCTCGCCTTCGGCAATCTCGATGAATACGAGACGAGCTCGCTTGTTACTCGCATGACTACCGACATCACCGTGATTCAAAACGCCGTAGGTAACGGCTTCCGCCCCATGGTGCGCGGGCCGGTAAATTTGGTCATGGGCCTCGTCTACGCTTTTGCGCTCTCGCGCGAGCTCGCGGCAGTCTTTGCCGTCATTCTGCCGATGCTCGCCATCGTGCTCGGTATCATTACCGTGCGCGTCAGTCCGCTCTACCGTCAACTCCAGACCTCGATGGACCACCTTAACGGCGTGGTGCAAGAGGACCTTACCGCCGTGCGCGCCGTGAAAGCTTACGTGCGCGCCGAGCACGAGTGCGACAAGTTCGACACCGTCAATACCGAGCTCGCCGACACGGCGACCAAGACCTTCGGCACCGCCGTGCTCAACCTGCCGGTGTTTCAGCTGTCGATGTACGTGGCTGCGCTCTCCATCCTGTGGATTGGCGGCCGCATGATTCTCGCCGGCAAGCTGGGCGTGGGCTCGCTCACGGGCTTTATGAGCTACGTGCTGCTGATCATGAACTCACTCATGATGATTTCCAACGTGTTTTTGCTGCTCACGCGCGCTCTCACGAGTGTGGGCCGTATCGCAGAGGTGCTCGATGAGGAGCCCTTTATCGCCAGCCCTGCGGGGGACCTCGCGACTGCGGCGCCAGCGGACGGCAGTATCGAGTTTCGCGACGTTTCCTTTAAATACCGCGCGGAAGCAGCCGAGGATGTGCTCGAGCATATCGACCTTCGCATCGAGAGCGGCTCGACGGTGGGCATCCTCGGCGGCACGGGCTCGGGCAAGAGCTCGCTTGTGCAGCTGATTGCGCGCCTGTACGACGCCACCGAGGGCGTCGTACTTGTGGGCGGACACGACGTGCGCGACTACGACCTGGTCGCCTTGCGCGACGCCGTGGGCATTGTGCTGCAAAAGAACGTGTTGTTCACGGGCACCGTGCGCGAGAACCTGCAGTGGGGCAATCCGCAGGCGTCGGACGATGAGCTCCTCGCGGCTTGCCGCGCAGCGTGCGTGGACGAGTTCCTTGATCGCATCGGCGGGCTGGACGGCGAGTTGGGTCAAGGTGGCGCCGGTGTTTCGGGTGGCCAGAAGCAACGCCTGTGCATCGCGCGCACACTGCTCAAGCACCCGCGCGCGCTCATTTTTGATGACTCCACCAGCGCGGTCGATATGGCGACCGACGCTAAGATTCGCGAGCACATCGCTCGGATTCCCGATACGACCGTGCTCATCATCGCCCAGCGTATCGCGAGCGTCATGGATGCCGATCGCATTGTGGTATTGGACGACGGTCGTGTCCACGGCGTGGGCACGCACGAGGAACTGCTGGCGAGCGACAACATCTACCAGGAGATTTACGCCTCGCAGATGGAGTTTGCGGGGAACGCGGACGCCGGCGACGGCTGCGACGATGGCTGCGCGAATGATCCGTTCTCCTCCGTCCCCAGCAGATCACCCTTGGAAGGGGGTGAGTGCCATGCCTAAGACCGCAGCCCAAGCACGCCCGGCCGACCTCAAGCGCACTGTGCGCCGCTTGCTCTCCTACATGGGGCATGCCAAGTTCTCGTTGCTCGCGGTGGGCGTGCTCGCCTCCGTCGCCGCCATCGCGAGCCTCGTCGGCACCTACATGGTGCGTCCCATCGTTAACGGTTTGGCCACGGGCGGGGAGGAACTGCTTACCAAGCAGGTCATCCTGACGGCGATCATCTACGCCGCGGGCGTACTCTCGGCCCTGGGCTACTCTCAGATTATGGTGCGCGCGGCCCAACGCGTGGTGTCCGATATTCGCCGCGACCTGTTCGCGCACATCCAGACGCTGCCGCTCAGTTATTTTGACAGCACGCGCTCGGGCGACATCATGAGCTTTTTCACCAACGACGTCGACACTGTCTCCGAGGCGCTCAACAACAGCTTTGCCAACGTGATTCAGGCCGCTATTCAGGTTGTGGGCACCACGGCCATGCTCATCATCCTTAACTGGCAGCTCACGATTATCACGCTCGTGTGCGATGCGGCCATTGTGCTGTATGCGCGCTACTCGGGTGCGCGCTCTAAGCGTTTCTTTGCCGCCCAGCAGGCATCGCTTGGCGACCTGGACGGATATATCGAAGAGATGGTCTCGGGCCAAAAAGTCATCAAGGTCTTTAACCGCGAGGCAGCGAATGTCGCCGGCTTCACCTGCCGCAACGACGAGCTTCGCCGCACCGGCACCGCCGCCGTGAGCTATGCCAACTCCATGGTGCCCATGACCGTCGTGATTGGCTACGTCAACTATGCCATCGTCGCCGTGGCGGGCGGCACACTCTGCATCAAGGGGCTCGCCGACGTAGGTGCGCTCGCAAGCTACCTGGTCTTCGTGCGCCAGGCGGCCATGCCCATCAACCAGTTTACACAGCTGGGCAACTTCTTGCTCAACGCGTTGGCCGGCGCCGAGCGCCTGTTTGCTGCCATGGATCTTAAGCCCGAGGTTGACGAGGGCTGCGTGGAGCTGGTGCAGACGGGCGATGCCGCGTGGGCGTGGAAGATTCCCGAGGGCCAGGGCGTGGGCGCGTACGGGCACCTGCATGATGTGGCTGCCGTTGATGGGTCGGGCCGCGCGGTGGCTGCCGACGGTACCGAGCTCACGTGCGGCTTGGTCCCGCTTGCCGGCGACGTGCGCTTCCATGCCGTGGACTTTTCCTACGTGCCGGGCACCCGTGTGCTCACGGACCTCAACCTGTTTGCCAAGCCGGGGCAAAAGATTGCGTTTGTGGGCTCGACGGGTGCCGGAAAGACGACCATCACCAACCTCATCAACCGCTTCTACGAGGTTGATGACGGCGAGATCACGTACGACGGCATCGACGTCAAGCACATTGCCAAGGCCAGCCTGCGCGGGTCGCTCGGCATTGTGCTGCAGGACACGCACCTGTTTAGCGGCACCATTGCGCAGAACATCCGCTTTGGCAAGCTCGACGCGACCGACGAGGAGGTGCGCGCCGCTGCCGAGGCAGCCTGCGCCGACTCGTTTATCCGCCGCCTGCCTAGAGGGTACGACACGCCGGTCACGGCCGACGGCGCCAACCTGTCGCAGGGCCAGCGCCAGCTGCTCGCCATTGCGCGCGTGGCCGTCGCCGATCCGCCGGTGCTCATCCTGGACGAGGCCACTTCGAGTATCGACACGCGTACCGAAAAGCTCATCGAGCGCGGTATGGACCGCATCATGCGCGGACGCACCACGTTTATGATCGCGCACCGCCTGTCCACCGTCCGCGACGCCGATGCCATCATGGTCCTCGAACACGGCCGCATCATCGAGCGCGGCACGCACGAAGAGCTGCTCGCCCAGCACGGCGAGTACTGGCAGCTGGCGCATGGCTTAAAAGAGTTGGATTAACCCGTTCGAGCACGATGCTTTGACCCCTCCGTGCCCCCCATCTCGCCTCAAACCATCACAACATTCGACGCTTTTTGCCAAAAACGGGAAAAGCATCGAATGTTGTGATGGTTTTTCTGCCACTCGACCGGGTGGAATCGCTTTCTTGCGCACGAAGGTGTGCGGACCCGTGAGCAGGGGAATAAGGTTGGTTATCCGACTCCATTGGAGGGCTCATGGACCTGCCGATCGTCCTGTCCCATAAGACTGCCTGGCTGTACCACAACGTGGCGCGCCCGTCCGAGCCGCTCTCGCGAGCAAGCAGTCTATACGATGAGGACTCGCTTGCTAACGAGACGGAGCCGACCGCGGGCCTGCCCAAATTGGGGCTCGATGCCAAGGGGCTGAGGGCTTCAACGGCAGTTGGGATCGTTGCCGACTATCTGGTTTCTCTTGGTATTCCACGAGAAGAGCTCGATCATATCGATACGCTCGTCAACTTCGATTTTGAGCGCTCGACGCCGGCTGGATTTAGGTGCCACGTGTTTGGGGCGCCGATACCTCCAGACCATCTTATCGAGGTGGCAGAGGGCCTTCTGGTGGTTGATGAACTCATGTGCTTTGTCCAAGCGGGTTCGTGGATGAGCGAGCCCGAGCAGCTGGAATATGGCTATGAAATCTGCGCCCGATACCATTTGAATCATCTGTCGACAGGCGATTATATCGAGATGGGGCAGAGGTATACCGTTGCCGACTTGATTGCTTATTGCAATGAGAACCGATCTCGTCAGGGGGCTATACGCGCGGCCGCCGTGCTCAAGCGCGTGCACGATGGCGCGCGATCGCCCATGGAGACGGCCACTGCAATCATGGTCGTAGCAAAACGTTCTCAGGGAGGGCTGGGATACGCCAAGGTTGAGCTCAACCATCGGGTGGATGTTCCCAACGAGTTCAAGTATCTCGCAAAGGCCGGGTATTTCGAGATCGACGTATATGCGCCTGCAAGCGGTACGGGGATTGAATACAACGGCTCGGACCATCTTGATAAACAGCGCAGCGCGTCGGATGCGGAGCGTATGACCGTGCTGAGTGCGCTGGGCTTTAGGATGATCGTCCTCACCGGGACTCAGTTTGCCCATCAGCTGCAATTGCATCGGGCGATGAACGCCATCGCACTCGCAATGGGTCTCAAGTGCGATCGAAGCGAAGCGTTCCAAAAGCGGCAAAACGACCTGCGAGAATTCGTGATTCGGCACTGGGACAGCGGCCTTTAGGGACGTTCCGGCCCTTCTACGGGGTGCCGTGGGCAGGCGGACCATCACAACATTCGACGTTTTTTGCCAAAAACGGGAAAAGCGACGAATGTTGTGATGGTTTGTATGCTGAGGATGGGCTTGGGAAGCCGGTCTTGCTCGCAAAGGCCTTTCGTGTCGTACACATGTCGACCCGTTCTTCCCGTGCGGTACTATATTCCCTGAAGAATAAAGGCCAGTGCGAGGGGAGGGCCGCGTGGACGGGCACGTGCAACATGACGGTTTTGGCCGCGACATCAACTACCTGCGCATTGCCGTTACCGACAAGTGCAATTTCCGCTGCATCTATTGCATGCCGGCCGATGGCGTGGCGCCCCGCGCGCACGACGAGCTGCTCAGCGCCGAGGAAATCGCCCGCTTTGTGCGCTTGGTGGCGGGGGAGGGCATTCGCCGCGTGCGCCTGACGGGCGGCGAGCCGCTGGTCAGCCGCCGTATCATCCCGCTTATTCGTGACATCCGTGCGATTCCGCAGATCGAGGACATCTCGCTCACCACCAATGGCGCCCTGCTGCCCAAGCTGGCGCCGCAGCTCAAAGATGCCGGGCTTAACCGCGTCAACATTTCGCTCGACACGCTCGACCCTACGCTCTTTGGAAAGATCACGCGCCTGGGTCGGCTCGAGCAGACCATAGCGGGCATCGATGCGGCGCTGGCTTGGGGCTTTGAGCCCGTTAAGGTCAACTGCGTTGTGGTGCGCCGGCTCAACCAAGATGTGGCGGCCCTCGCGCGGCTCACGTTCGACCGCCCCATTCATCTGCGCTTTATCGAATACATGCCCATTGGCGACGAACACACGAGCTCGCATTGCGCTGTGGACCCGCATGCGCCCGCGCTCAATCCCGAGCTGTGGGACGCGAGCGACACCGTGCCGAGTGACGAGCTGCGGGCGCGCATCAATGCCGGGGCCGCCGCGGCGGGTCTGGGCGAGCTCGAGCCGCTCGACATCAACGACGCTCCTGCCGGCGCGGGCCCTGCGCGCTATTGGCACTTTCCGGGCGCGGCGGGAACGGTCGGCTTTATTAGCGCCATGTCCAATCATTTTTGCGCGAACTGCAACCGGCTGCGCCTGACGGCCGATGGCAACGTGCGTCCGTGCCTGTTCAGCGATGCCGAGTATTCGGTGCGCGAGGCGCTGCGCCGTGGTGATGATATGCAGGTACTTTCGATTTGGCGCGATGCCGTGGCCCATAAACCGCAGGAACACGCGATAATTGAGGGCACGCAACGATTTATGTCCCAAATCGGAGGATGATCATATGGCCAAGAGCAGGTACGCCGATGCCACCAAGGCCGCTCGCAGGGCCGCGATGTCTGCCCACAAAGCCACGGCTGCGGCGAATGCTGGCAACGCCGACGCGTCCGCGCAGCCGACTGCCAGCGCTGCCACTGAGCCCGCCCGCGACGCCCGTCGTGACGAGCTGACGCACGTGGACGCCAAGGGCGAGGTACGCATGGTCGACGTGTCCGACAAGGCCGAGACCCACCGCATTGCCATCGCCGAGGGCACCATCCTCATGCATCCCGAGACGCAGGCCATGGTGCTGCAGGACCGCGCCAAAAAGGGCGACGTGCTCGCCTGCGCGCGCGTGGCGGGCATCATGGCCATCAAGCGCACGAGCGATATCATTCCCATGTGCCATCCGCTGCTCATTACCAAGAGCAAGTGCGACATTGCGCCCATCGCTCCGGCGGGGACGCCTGTCGATGACGTGCCCGAGGGCTGGGCGCCGGCGCGCGCGGACGGGCAGGTTGGCTTTCACGTACTGGTTACGGCCGGCGTGACGGGCAAGACGGGTATCGAGATGGAGGCCCTGACCGGCGCGAGTGCCGCGTGCCTAACGATCTACGACATGTGCAAAGCCGTCGATCGCGGCATGGAGATTGTCGACGTGCGCCTGTTGCACAAGGAGGGCGGCCGCTCGGGCGTGTGGGATCGTGCCGAGCGTCAGGCCACTGCCGTTGAGTCCGTGGCCGCTGACGGTGCCACGCTCGCAAGCGCGCCCGTCGCCGTCGCGCCCGCAGCTCCGGCACCGGCCGTCCCCGCAATCGCGTTTATCGGCTACCAGAACTCGGGCAAGACCACGCTCGTTGAGAAGGTCATTGCCGAGCTCACCCGCCGCGGTCTGCGCGTGGGTTCGCTCAAGCATCATGGGCATCACGGCTTTGATATCGACGTGCCCGCTAAGGATACGTGGCGCCATCACCAGGCCGGATCCAAGCACGTGGGTCTCATCTGCGCCACGCGCTGGGCGGAGTACGCCGACACGCGCGAGGAGGACGAGATGTCCGCGCGCGAGCTGCTGTCGCGCTACAACGATGTCGACGTGGTGATCATCGAGGGCTACAAGACCGAGGGCTTCGACAACATCGTGGTCGCGCGCTCCGGTGTCGACCGTCTGCGCGGCAAGAGCTCACTCGACCTGGTCGACGGTCACACGCTGGCCCTTGCCTGCAACGAGGCCCTGGCGCGTCAGGCCTTCGACGCCGGCTTCGCGACCCGAGCCATCAACATCAACGACGCCCGAGCCATCTGCGACCTCATCCAAGACCACCTTTAAGGCTTGACGCAGAACCTGCCAAAAAGGGACAGGTTTATTATGGTAGGTTTTATCTGGGCAAACGTCATTTCCACCACAAAGGGGCCAGGCACCTTTGTGGTGGTTTTTGCTTTGGTAGATGTGTGGGACATGCCTTACAATCTACCAAGTAGTTCATGACGGGCGAAAAACGGAGAGAAGGGGCTTGATGCGTCCTTAATGTTTCATGCGGATAGATTGATTTGACAGACGGTGGTGAATGCCCGCCGTCCGCATTCGTATGAAACAAGGAGTCTCCATGCTCGCCTCTCTTTTCTCAAAGCCTCAATCATCGCTGTCCGCGCAGGCTAAGCGCCTGGTTGCGATGCGCTTTCTCATCTACACCGGCTTTCAGACCAGTTATTTTATCGGCGTCATCGGAACGCTCACCTATGCAGACGATGCCTCGGTCGTGGCGACATCGCTGGCCGTTCTGTTTATGAACGTATTCGTGATCCTGGGATCCTTTGCGGGCGGCGCGGCGCTCGACGCCTGGGGCCCGCGCCGTCATTTCTTGCTGAGCATCGTGGGCACGCTGGCAACCGGCGCGGCAATCCTCGCCTTTGGCAGCGCGACTGGAACAGTCCTTGCTGGCGCGGTGCTCCTGGGCTTCGTGATGGGGTTCGCCCAGCCCATCGCCACGTCCTACCCGGCATATCTCACCGACGACCCCGCCGAGCTCAAAGACATCAACTCCGCCATAAGCATGTTCTCCAACGTGAGCATTATCGTCGGCCCCACACTGGGCGGCTTTGTCGCGGCGGCTACATCGTCACGCGCGGTGTTCGTGCTCATGATGATTTTTACCGTACTGGCGTTCATTGCCGGCTGGGGCTTTAGGCAAAGTGCAGGTCAGGCCGCCACACACGAAGGCAAACCCGCGATCGGCGACATCACATCGGATAAGGCCAGCCAAAGCCCCGACCCCAACACATCTTCCCGCGTCACCTTCGCGACAAGCATCAAGACAGTCTTCACCAACAGTATCCTCGCCTTGCTGTTCTGTATCATCTTCCTCTCGAACTTTGGCTACGGTGCCTTCGATCCACTGGAGTCGTTCTTCTACCGCGATGTCCTGCACGTCGGTGTCGAATGGATGGGCTGGCTCTCGTCGGCCAGCGGTGTGGGCGCGGTGCTGGGCGCCGTGGTCGCGCTCCGCTTGCCGCCGAACCTGGTCAACCTTAAAACGCTACTCGTGGCGCTTATGTCCGTGGGCCTGGGAAGTTTGCTCTATGTGGGAACGCCGTACGTGGGTGTAGCCCTCGTCGGCCAGATTGCCCTGGGCGTGGCCTGGGGCGTCGTCAACCCGCTCCATAACACGATCGTGCAAACGACGGCCCCGCTCGAGCAGCTCGGTCGCGTGAACTCGGTCATGGGCTTTGGCAACATGTTCGCCGGCGTGGCCCCGCTGGCGATTGCCCCTTGGCTGGCGGCGAAGTTTGGTGTGCAGCAGACGCTCGTAGGGGCGGGTATGGTCGTGACGGCGGTTCCCGTGGCGTTGCTGCTGTTTGGTCGTCGGCATTTTGATCGTGCCGCGAGGTGGTAAAAACCATCACAACATTCAGCGAAAATCGCGATTTTGCGGAAAAGCGTCGAATGTTGTGATGGTTTCGCCGCGGGTCCGGTCACCACAAGGGGGCCCAGGCACCTTTGTGGTGGTTTTTGCTTTGACGGGCCGCGCCTGCGCCTTGGTATACCATGTACGCCGTTCACGAATACACCCCACACTGCCACACAACCCAGAAAGGCCCCCATGGACACCACCTTCAGCCACATCAAAGCCGTGTTCTGCGATATCGACGGCACGCTGCTCACGAGCCAGCACACGGTGTCCCCGCGCACCGTGGCGGCGATCCGCGCCCTGCGCGAGCGCGGCGTGCTCTTTGGCCTGTGCACCGGGCGCGACGCCCATGCGACCGAGGCCATGTACGAGCTCTGGGGCATCGAAGACCTGGTGGACGTGCTCGTGGGCTGCGGTGGCGCCGAGGTCATCGACCGCGCGCACGACATCAACGAGCTGAGCTATCCGCTGCCGGGCGAGACCATCGCGCGCATCTGCGAGCACATGGCAGACCTGCCGGCAATGCCCGTTTGCCCTCGGGACGGCGTGCTCTATGTGCCCGAGAGCAATGCGTGCGTCGAACACCTGTCGCGTGTCGACGGCGTGCCCTACAAGGTGGTCGACTTTGCCGAGTTTTTGCGCGAGCCGCAGACCAAGGTGATGTTTACCATGGCGCCCGAGGTAATGCCGCAGGTCATCGAGCGGGCGTCGACGCTCGTCGACGACACCGTCAAGGCGGCGGCTCTGCAAACCACGCAGCGGCTCTACGAGTTCATGGATCCGCGCGTGTCCAAGACGCGCGGCCTTGTGCGCGTGGCGGAGCTCAACGACATGGAGCTCCAGAACATCTGCGTGTTTGGCGATGCGGACAACGACACCTGCATGGTGGCCGACGCCGGCGTGGGCGTAGCCATGGCAAATGGCAGCGACGCCACCCGTGCCGCCGCCGACTTTGTAACCGCGAGCAACGACAAAGACGGCATCGCGATCTTTATCGAGGAACATCTGCTGTAGCGCCGGGGGAGAACCACCACAAAGGGAGCAGGTACCTTTGTGGTGGCCTCAGACGATTTGGGTGAATTGATACCTAAAATCTGCGCGAAAATTCAAATAACGTTGTCTGAACATCATGCTTCTAACCACCGATGAGTTAAAAATATTCCCATCAATTTGGTAGTCTATTCCTCCCGGTTAATGATCTACGTTCACGGTCGATTTTCGACCGTTCGCAGGATGCATGCTCTTGAGCAAAATGTTGTGCAAATAAATAAAATGCTATTAAAAAACTGATAACTGGCTTAATTACCAGCAGAAATAGATATTTCATAGCGAATAAACGAAGGTAAATCCGAGCAAATGTCAAGAGAATTGAGAATTCGCTACAAAACTATCGGTATTTTTGCTTAGATGTTCAAACAATCGTTACAATATGTACTATAAGCGTGCGCAATTACAGATTGCGCAGATACGTTTGATAGTGAAAGAGCAAGATCGCGGTCTCTTGGGGAGGAGACATCGATGAAAGCGAATTCAGAAAAAACTAAGCAGAGTAAAAAAGCGACGCGCCGCGTACTGGCAGGCGTTTTGTGCGGAGCCTCCGTGTTGAGCCTGGTACTGTCGCTCGTCATGCCTCCGATCTCGCAGGCCATTGCCAACGATGCCCAGACGGTTTCTACCGAAGAAACTGTGATGGGGGGGGGTTCCTCAAGTGAGTCTACTGGTGTAGACAACACTACCAACGGGGATACCGAAAACCAGAATAGTGACGCTATTGAGGGTGGCGAAGCCGATCCTTCAAATGGTGTTGAGCAGGTTCAGCCTGAAGGTAAGCTGCAGGCCGAAGATGGCGAGTTGTCGGATGGCAATACCGTAATGCTGGCTGCGGAAGGCGGGCAGACTAAAACGGAATTCACTGAAATACGAACAGCTGACGACTTGAAAAAACTGGCGAATGCAAGCGGTGTTGCTAGCTTCAAGCTTATGAATGATGTCGAGACCAGCGAGACGATCACGCTCAACAACGGCAGCAATATCACGCTGTATTTAAACGACTGCAAAATTAAGCATACAAGTCCGAGCCAGCCCCTATTCAACATAACCGGCGGCGCAACGCTGACCGTCAAGGATAAAGAACCAACGGATGATCAACCTATTGGAAGCCCTCAAACGGATCAACCTATTGGAAGCCCTCAAACGCTGAGTGACCAGGGTCAGAATCTGACTGCTGCTAATTACGGCAAGAAAGCCGAGCCGGTGGGTTACGATTCCAATGGCATTCCGGCTAACCTTATCTACTACGTAACCGAATCGGTCGCAAACGGAACCCGTACAACCGAGACTCTTAAGGCGTATAAGGCTAATATCCAGGGTGCCATCGTGGCGTGCGGCGGCGATAATGCTTATGGTTTGAAGCTTGTCAACCTTTTCGACGGTGGTCACTTCAACCTCGAGAGTGGCACACTTACGCAGAAGCAGGGCGATCACGTCGGTAATCTGATCTATGCCGAGAACGGTTCAACTGTCACCATGAACGGCGGCTACATTTGCGGCGCCGATACGGGAGACTCGGGTGCTGGTGCCGGCATCAAGGTGTCAAATTGTAAAGGCGAACGGTCAACTTTTAAAATGACCAATGGTGTAATCGCCGGCAATACTGCTTCTAGCGGTGCTGGCGTTTTTGCAGAGGACTACGTTAATGCCTCCGAGGCGAATAATAACGAATCTACTAAGGGTCATCCTACAGTCGAGATGACTGGTGGCATAATTACCGGCAACTACACACGCGATTCTGTCAACGGCCTTGGCGGTGGCATCTTGGCTTCGGGCGGTAGTGTGACCGTTTCTGGTGGTTACATTACGAACAATTGCTATGCCAGATTTTGCGGTAATGATGGTTGGAGTTGTCATGGCGGCGCTGGGCTTGCTGCCAATAACGGCGCTCATGTCACCATTTCTGGTGGCCAGATTACCGGCAATTATTCTAAAGAAGCTGGTGGCGGCGTTTATATCACGGATGTCGGGCGTAATGACCAATCCCGTGAGGGTATGGCGTGGCTGCATATCACGGGAGGAATTATTGCCTCTAACGTGAGCTTCCGATCTGAGGGTGCTGGCATTCGAGTGGGCCAGATGGTTGACGCGATGATTAACGGTAATAAAGATAGTAAAGTCTATATCACTAACAATCACTGCATGTCTCGCTTTGACTGGGGCGGTGGCGGTATCTTTGTTCAGGGAAACTCGGATGAGGGTAAGGAAAAGACCGCTGGTAGATTATTTGTATACAACTCGTACATTAGCAGCAATACCGCTGGCGGCTATGGCGGCGGCGTAGCAGTCTGCCCCACGGGCAAGACGTTGGTAACGAACAAAGAGGGCACGGCAATCTTTGGCAATTCGTCTGCTGGCAATGATCAGAGTTTCAAAGAATACAAACGGGAAGATGGCAGTGGTAATGATGGTACGCCCCATCTTTCAGCTGGTGGTGCTGAGGGTACTAATAAGAATGAAGATATAGATGCATACAACTCGGGCGATTTCCGCAAGTACGGTCATGCCGATTTCTTCCTCGCATCGCGGGGTCGCACAACGCCGGTCGCAGTGGTAAGCGGCAAGATGCTTGACGATATAGACGCCGAGTATTCGGGAAGCATTGAGCGAAAGGGTCCCATTACCATCCCCGCCAACGGTGTTGCTCAGGTAAAAAATAGCATCGGTCTGAGTTCGGGTGTTAGCGCCAAGGATAAAGCGGTGATTGAGGCAGTACAGAATAATAGAGTGACAACTTTCATCACGGACAACTATTCCTGGAACCATGGTGGCGGCATCATGTCGAATGGCGACTTGTACCTAGGCGAGCCTGCGGATACGTACGTCTACCCGAGCCTTAAGTTGAAGGCAACCAAGGAGTTGGACGGCCGCAAGATCAATAACGGGGAGTTCTCCTTTGCGGTCTACCGCAAGGATAAGGTTGATCCTTTCGCTAGCGGGGTATTCAATCATGACGTTTGCGCCCCGGTTGGAACTGCACGTAATGTTGATGGAGGCAACATCACGTTTAACCTTGGTGAGCAGTCTGCAGCGAACGGTACGGCTGGCACGATTACATACTACCTAGTCGAAAATGCCGGAAAGGTTTCCGGCATCACATACGACCCCGCCGTGTACGAGATTAAGGTGACAGTCGAAGACTACCCGACTGTGCTCATGACTGTTCCGACTCGGGACGATCCGAACAAGACCATAGAGCTCAAAATCCATAACTACAAGATCAAAGACGTGAGCGCGGTCGAGCATCCCAAGGGCGAAACTGGCTTCCAGAACGTTTCTGTGCAACCAGATGCTACTGAGGGTTATTATTCGATTGTCGGCCCCGACGGGGGAAAGACCTTCACCAACACGTACGACCCTAAAAAGGGTTCCTGGACTCCTAAGGCGACTAAGGTCGTTAAGGGTGGCGAGATGAAGAAGTTTACACTTCAGCTCGCGACAGACAGCCACTTTGAGGACAAAGACATCATCGGTACTGCCGAGACCTCTGGTCCTAAAAAGACGCAGAAGCTTTCGTTCAGGGGCGCCTCTAATAAGGAGACTGAGCTCAAGCTCGAGTACTCGCTCTCTGATATCAGGACTAATCCCTACGATCCGGGCGACTCCACGGGTCGTGGCCCTTCCAAGACCTTTACCTATTACGTCCGCGAACAACAGCCGACCACGCAGTTCACGAACTACAAGTACGACCAGTCAATCTATCAGATTACGGTCACGGCAGCTGACGACTCTAACGGCAAGATCAACATCTCTGCGACCTACAAGCAGATTCAGGATCGTGATGGCAAACCGGTGGCCAACGGCGCTGAGCACACATTCAGCGAAACCGATACCCCCACCTTCACCAACACCTACTCCACCTCTTTGCCCCTTTCTGGTATGTCGGGCGTCACTCTGACGTACCTTGCCGGCGCGGCGGTGCTTTGCGCTGCTGCGGCCTGGATGCACATTCGTCGTAAGGCGAATGCGAAGGGAGGTAAGCGTCGTGAATAAGAAAGTTTGCTCCTTCCCGATCTTGTTTGCGCTGCTTGCCCTCCTGATCGGCACCTGCGCGGTTGTGTTCCCCGCTTCCGCGCAGGCCGCGCCGACCTCGACCGGTTCCATCACGGTGAGCGGCACCGTGGCGAGCAGTTACGAGGCCTACCAGATCTTTAGCGCCAACGTCGTCGACGGCGACAGCGACGCCAAGACCGCCACCGACCTCGCCTGGGCAAGCGACGCCGTGCGCGACGCCGCGCTGCCTGTGCTGCACAGCGCCGGCATGCCCAAATCCCAGACCACCGCGCAGGAAGCTGCCGAGTGGCTCAACACCGATTCCCACCTTACGAGCGCGCTGAGCGCACAGCTCGCTCGTTCCCTCCAGAGCTTTGGCGCCGTGTCCGTGGCCCTTAACGCGGGCACGACGGCCGAGCTGTCCTGTGGCTACTGGCTCATCGTCGCCGACGATGACGCCATCGCCCAGAACGAAGCCGGCACCGCGCCGATCATGGCTCTGGTGGGCGGCAGCGCCGTCACCGTCAAGCCCAAGGCGGCGACGCCCAAGGTCCAAAAGCATGTGCTGGAGGACGGCACCGCCGCCTGGCAGAAGGCCGCCGACGCCACGGTCGCCGACGACCTGTATTGGCGCCTCTCTGCCACGGTCCCGGCGGGTCTTACCGCCTACGACACCTATACGGTGCGGTTCGTCGACACCATGGGTGCGGGGCTCGACCCCTCCAAGGTGGCCGCGAGCATGCGCGTGTACGCGGCGGCGGGCGCGGACGGTGGCTTCGACGCCGTCTCGGCCGGCAGGGACGGCCGCGCCGGCACCGAGCCCGCGAAGGGCTGGACCGATATCACGGCCCAGTGCGCCACCAAGGTAGCGGCCGACGGCAAGACCTTCACCGTGCGCACCGGCGACCTCATCGCCGCGCTCGGCGGGGCCGACGCCTTTACCGCGGGCGCCCGCGTGGTCGCCGTGTACAATGCGCCGCTCAACGGCGCGTGCAACCACGGCATCGCGAAGGGCAACCCCAACGAGGTCTACCTGCGCTACCCGCGCTCTCCCTTTGCCGACCAGTCCGGCGACGCCGGCTTCACCCACACGCCGAGCGATGACGCGTGCGCCTACACCTGGGATCTCGCGCTCACCAAGCGCGGCAGCGACGGCGACAAGCCGCTTGCCGGGGCGGTCCTGAGCATCGCCGACGACCGCGGTCGCACACTGGCGGCCGACGGCACGTGGGATGCGGAGGGCAAGGCCACCGTCACCACGGGCGAGGACGGCCGCGTGACCGTCTCGGGCGTGGACTCGGGCAAGCTGGAGGTCTGCGAGCGCGAGGCGCCCAAGGGCTACGCCGCTTTTGAGGGCACGCGCTCCGTGACGGTCAAGGCCGAGGGCCTGGACGTCGACCAGGTGGCCGCCGCCAAGCCCAAGCTCACCATCACGGCCGAGTCGCCCCTGCGCGCCGACAGCGCGGACGGGTCGACGGGTAGCCTAGAGGCGTCGCTCATCAACACGCCCACCGGCACACCCCCTAGCATTACCACCGGAGGCTTTATGCCCTCGACTGGCGATATGGCAATGTACGCCGCGGCCGCCGCAGCGGTCGCCGGAGCCGCGCTCATCGTGGTCGCGCTCCTGGTCAAGCGGGGAGGTGGCAGCCATAAAGAGTAGCTGGCAGCCCCACAGAGAGCGGGGCGAGACGTAGCGAAGTAGATGCTAAGACACAGACAGACAGATTTAGATCAAATGGAATTCGAGCAGAAAGCAGAGGAAAAGAAGATGAGCATGAGCAAGAACATCGCACGCCTGGCAGTAACCGCCGGCCTCACGGCGGCGTTGAGCTTCGGCGGAGTCATGGCCCCGGTGACCATGGCGTTTGCTGAGGATGGTGCGACGGGTAGTATCACGATTAACCAGGTCGAGGGTAATCAGGGCACCACGTTCACGGCATATCAAATCTTCAAGGCCAAGGTGACCGATACAACTACTGGCAAGACCGCTCAGGATATTACTTGGGCTAGCTCCGATCTTGGCACGAAAGTTACTTATGCCATCAAGAATGACTGGGCTGGCTATAAGAAGTTGACGAAAGATGAGCAGCTTCCTGAGAACCCCACGGCCCAGGAGGTCGCCGACTTCCTCATGGCGCATGCGGATAATCCGATTGCGGGTTCGGCTGACGGAAAGACAAAGGGAACGCGAGTCGCTACTGACAATGTTCTCTACGCAGTCGCGAATGCCGTTAAGAGTGAGAGCTCTGCCGCGACTAACATCCCTACTGGTAGTTCTTGGACTCCTGATCTGGCGAATGGCAACGGCTACTACCTGTTTGTGACCAACGAAAGTAGTCTGGGCACTAACAAGAAGAACACTGGCACCTCTCCGATTTTCGCTATCGTGGGTGGTACGCCCGTAACGGTCACCGAGAAGACCAGCATCCCCACTGTCAACAAGCAGATTCTTGCCGCGACTTCTGATGATCCCACGGAGCTGACAGATTGGGCTGGCGTTGCTGACTCTCAAATCGGACAGGAAGTGACCTACAAGCTTACCGGTAAGGTTGCGGATAACTACGCCACCTATGACTCCTATGCATACAAGTTCACGGATACTCTTTCGAATGGCCTCGATTACGTAAAGGATTCGCTCAAAGTTTACGCAGTGGACAGTAGCGGCAATTACACCCAGATTAACGACACCGCCTATGAACTGACTACTAGTAAAGACAACCGTGTTTTGACTGTTAACTTTGCCGTTGACAAGACCACGGGCAAAAAGGGTCTCAAGGATATCAACTTCGTAAATGCCGACACGGAGATTGTTGTCTTCTATAACGCGAAGCTCAACAAGGATGCCGTTACCGGTAACGGAAATGGGGAGAAGAAGGGCAATTTCAATACTGTTAAGCTCGAGTACTCCAACAACCCCTATGCCGAGGGAACGGGAACGTCCGTCGAGGGCGGTGCCGGAGACTTTACTTTCCAGCTCAACATTAACAAGGTCGATCAGGGCACCGAGAAGGGCCTTGGGGGTGCCGTCTTTACCATCAAGTCTAACAACAAATATGTTGCTTCAGAAGACGGGAAGGGTTTTGTCGCAGGCGAACTTGTGGACGTTCCCGATGACATCGACCTTCCCGAGCATGTAAAGTTCAAGTCTACGGACGAGGGCAAGATTGCTGTGAAAGGTCTCGATGCCGGTACCTACACAGTGACTGAGATTAAGGCACCGAACGACAAATATACCGTCGCTAATCCCTTCACATTTACTATCGAGGCAAAGTATAAGGATAAGGCGGCGGAGCTTGAGAAGATTACGGTTAGTCCTTCTCGGAATGACAAGGGTCGTTCCGATGTCGCCCTCGGCACCCTTGACGACACTCCGGGTGATAATAAGCTGAACGCTGCGAATGATACCGCTGCCAAAGTCCAAACTGGTGAAGTCAACATCACCATCGGCAACACCAAGTCCGTTGGCCTCCCCCTCACCGGTCTTAACGGCGTGACCTTCACTTGGATTGCTGGTGGCGCGGTGCTCGTCATCGGCGTGGCTCACCTCATCCGCAGCCGTAAGCAGGCTGAGGAGTCTGAGCAGGAGTAACGCTCGCCCACCCATCCCTTTGGCAGGTGGGATGTGATGGCCATGAGACTTGCGGACACTTTTCTCGTCCATCGACGTTCTTGCTTTGCCATTCTCTTTTCGGGGCAGACTCCGCACTGGAGTCTGCCCCGTTCTTTTTGGACAACGCAGCCAGGCTCCATCGTCCGATGCGGGCACGTTCGTCATCGCGTTTCTTGACTCGTATGAGGTTCGGTTTAAGGTCCGTAGGCGCACGCGCGGTGCGGACGGTAGAAGGCATTTGCGCCACAACAAGCGCAAATAAGAATGCCCGGGGTTAGAGGCCCGGGCATTTAACAACACCGGAAACTGGTCGCCCGCGCTCCAAAGTACTTACGCGGGATGCGTCGTTTCCTATTGACATTGTATCCCGAATCGCCCCGCCGATTCGGGACATTTTAAAAACGCAAACACGTCGGGCAAACCCGGACAATGCGGCCAGGCTCCGCCGGACGAGGAATCGTGTTTGTAACTAACGAACAAATGTTTGTCAAAATCGCGTTTACCAGCTGTGGGTGCATACACTCGCAGTAAAATACCCTTGCGACGCATCCCGTGCGCGGGCGGCCGACGACTCGATCGGAGGTCACCATATGCTGAAATTCCTTAACGCGCTCGCCGCCCTCGCGGCGGTGGGCTCGTTCGTCATCGCGTTTCTTGACTCGTATGAAGTTCGGTTTAAGGTCCGTAGGCGCACGCGCGGTGCGGACGGTGGACGGCATTTGCGTAGAAAGCGCAAATAAGAATGCCCGGGGGTCGGATCCCGGGCATTTAACAAAACCAGAAAACTAGGCCGCCCGCGCTCTCGTACACTTACGCGGGGTGCGTCGTTTTCTACTGACATTGTATCCCGAATCGCTCAGCCGATTCGGGACATTTTGAAAACTCAAATGCCGGCTTATCCTCGACTGGACGGTGCAGTCTAGCTGCGTTGTCCGGCGTGGAAGCTCGCTAATCGGCTATTATTTGTTTAGACAACTTGAGTTGTAGAGGAGTGACCGGCGATGGTGCAGGGCGCCAAACATATGAAGAGCAATAACGCCGCGGACAACGGCGGCTCAAACCCTCAGCCCAAACCTCAACCAAAGCCCAAGCGCCGTCGCAAGCGGCTGCCGCGCTGGGCCGACCGGCTCATCACCATCGTCATCATCCTTATTGGCGTGGGCCTTATGACCTGGCCGTGGATCTTGGACCGGCTCGAAGCCTCGGGCGTGTTTAACCAGATCAGCACCGTGTCCAGCACCGTGGACGCGCTCTCCGAAGAGGAGCGCGAGCGCATCCTGCTCCAGGCGCGCTCCTTTAACGAGCAGCTGGCGGGCGAGGCCACCGAGCTCCCCGCCGACCAGATCGAGCCCTACGCCCAGCAGCTCATCTTCGACCGCGACCCCATGATGAGCTGGGTCGAGATCCCTTCCATCGATGTGAGTATGCCCATCTACCACGGCACGAGCGAGGAAGTCCTTATGGCGGGCGTCGGCCACCTGGAGGGCACGAGCCTGCCGGTGGGCGGCACCTCGACGCATTGCGTGCTCACCGCGCACTCGGGCATGCGCAACCTGAGTATGTTCGACGACATCCACTCGCTGGAGCCCGGCGACCTGGTGCTGCTGCACACCATGAACAAGACGCTCGCCTACAAGATGGTGGACTCCGAGGTGGTGCTGCCCGAGGAGATGGAGTCATTGACCATCGAGCCCGGCGCCGACAAGGTGACGCTCGTCACCTGCACGCCCTACGGCGTGAACGACCATCGCCTGCTGGTGCATTGCGTGCGCACCAAGTACAGCAAGAAGGACGTCGACAAGCAAAAGTCGCTGGCCGGCCGCCACTGGGGCAAGCGCGAGTTTGCCGTGCTCATCGTGGTCGTAGCCATTGTGTTGTTGCTGCTGGACATCGTGGTCCACGCGGTCCGCAAGCGCCGCAAGGCCAAGGCCTCGGCATAAGACATTCTCCAGAACCACCACAAAGGGGACAGGTACCTTTGTGGTGGTCGGGACTTCCAAACCATCACAACATTCGATGAAAATCGCGATTTTGACGATAAACGTCGAATGTTGTGATGGTCTTCGTTGTGGGCGAGACGGTTTTCGCTATGGGCGGGACGGTTTTCGCTATGGACAGTGCGGTTTCGCTGCAGAACCGCCGGCCCGCCGCTTGCCAGCCCGCCGCCCTCGTTACGTTTTCGCTGCATTTGGGTAAAGCGCCTGCTCCAAGCGGCGTTGCCTTGTATACTAGAGCGGTTTATCTGTTATGCGGAAGGGAGCGCCTATGGCACTCAGCGAGAAAGACGTGCGCGGCATCGCCGAGTACGCAAAGATCGCACTGACCGATGATGAGCTCACCCAGATGACGTCCTACCTGAACGACGCCGTCCAGATGCTCGAGCCCGTCCTGCAATATGACTTGCCCGACGTGGAGCCCACGTTCCATCCCATCGGAAGCCTGTCCAACGTGATGGGCGATGACCTGCGCGAGCCCGAGCGCGACCTGCCGCTCGACGTCGCGCTGGAAAACGCCGGTAGCGCGCGCGACCGCTACTTCCGCGTGCCGTCCATTTTGGGAGAGGGGGAGAGCGAGTAATGGCGAAGAGCTTCGATTCCCTTACCGCCGCCCAGATTGCCGCGGGCGTTGCCGCCGGCGACTTTACCGCTACCGAGGTGGCCCAGGCCTCCCTTGCCGCCATCGAGGCGCGCGAGGGCGGGGTCCAGGCATTCCTGCAGGTGGCGCCCGAGCTTGCGCTCGAGGCTGCCGCGCGCGTGGATGCCGACCGCGCCGCAGGCAAGCCGCTGCCCCCGCTTGCGGGCGTGCCGCTGGCTATCAAGGACAACATGAACCTCGTGGGCACGCGCACCACCTGCGCTTCCCGCATGCTCGAGAACTACCAGAGCGTCTACACCGCCACCTGCGTCCAGCGCATGCTCGATGCCGGCTGCCTGCCCATGGGCAAGGCCAACATGGACGAGTTCGCCTTTGGCAGCTCCACCGAGAGCTCGGCGTTCCATCGCACCAACAACCCCTGGGATACCGAGCGCGTGCCCGGCGGCTCCTCGGGCGGCTCCGCTGCAGCCGTCGCCGCGGGCGAGGTCGCGCTCTCGCTGGGCTCGGATACCGGCGGCTCCATTCGCCAGCCGGCGTCGCTGTGCGGCGTGGTGGGCTTTAAGCCCACGTATGGCGCCGTGAGCCGTTACGGCGTGGTTGCCTTTGGCTCGTCGCTCGACCAGGTGGGCCCCTTTGGCCGCACGGTCGAGGATGTCGCGCTGGCCATGAACGCGCTTACCGGCGCGGGCCACGATCCTTACGACTGCACCAGCCAGGATTGCGCTGTCGACTTTACCGAGCATCTCAACGACAGCATCGAGGGCAAGCGCGTGGGCATTATCCCTGCGTTTATGGAGGCTGAGGGCCTGACGCCCGAGGTCAAGGCCGCTGTTCAGCGCGCCGCCCAGGAGCTGCAGAACCAGGGTGCCGAGCTGGTCGAGGTCGACCTGCCGCACCTGGACGCCGCCATCGCCGCCTACTACGTCATCGGCCCGGCCGAGGCGTTCTCCAACCTGGCCCGTTTTGACGGCATTCGCTACGGCTACCAGGAGGAGGGCTGCGCCAACCTGTCCGACCAGAGCTCGCTGTCGCGCGCCCACGGCTTTGGCGCCGAGGCCAAACGCCGTCAGATGCTCGGCGCCTACCTGCTGAGCTCGGGCGTGTACGACAAGTACTACTACGCAGCGCAAAAGGCCCGCACGCTCATCACGCAGGACTACGACGCCGCGTATGCCAAGGTGGACACCATCCTCATGCCCGCCTCGCCGCGCACAGCCTTTAAGTTTGGCGAGATCAGCGACCCCACGCAGATGTACCTCTCCGACCTGTACACCATCTCGCTCAACATTTGCGGCAACGGTGGCATCTCGGTGCCGCTGGGCCTGGGCGAGGACAGCAAGCTGCCCGTTTCTGCCCAGCTGGTGGGTCCGGCCTTTAAGGACCGTCAGCTGCTCACGTTTGCCCGCGCCCTGGAGCGCGGCTTTGTCGATGCCGCCACGGGTGCGCCCGCGCTTTCCGTCGCGCCCGATTTTGCCGGGAAGGGAGGCGAGCTGTAATGAAGGAGCTTTCCGAGGTCCTGCAGGATTGGGAGGCCGTGATCGGCCTGGAGATCCATACCGAGCTCACCGCACTCGATACCAAGATGTTCTGCAACTGCAAGCTCAGCCACGATGACGAGCCCAACGCCAACGTGTGCCCGGTGTGCCTGGGACTGCCCGGCGCCCTGCCGGTGCCCAACAAGCGCGCCATCGAGAGCATCGTCAAGGCCGGTCTCGCCACCAACTGCGAGATCCAGCGCCACTCGATGTTCTACCGCAAGCACTACTTCTATCCCGACATGGCCAAGAACTTCCAGACCACGCAGGGTCCGGTTGCCTTTGCCATGTACGGTCACCTGGACCTGGACGTGACCGGTCGCGGTGCCGCCGAGCGCCCCGACTGCGCGTTTGGCGAGGCCGAGGCCCAGAGCCTGGCGAGCGCCTCAGCCAACGCCGAGGGCCTGTCCACGTCCATGACGTCGACCATGCGAGAGGGCAACCAGCGCGCCGGCCACCTGGCCAGCTATGACGCGTCCAACCTGCAGATGCCCGAGCGTCGCGAGGACGGTTCCTACACGGTGCCCATCCGCATCCTGCGCATCCACATGGAGGAGGATGCCGCCAAGATGGTGCACGTGGGCGGTGCCGAGGGTCGCATTACCGCCGCGGCTGAGTCGCTCGTCGACTACAACCGCTGCGGCACGCCTTTGATTGAGCTCGTGACTGAGCCCGATTTGCGCACGCCCGAGGAGGCCCGCCTGTTTATGGAGAAGCTCCGTCGCATTTTTGTGACGCTGGGCATCTCGGACTGCTCCATGGAGAAGGGTTCCATGCGCTGCGACGGCAATGTGTCGCTGCGCCGCCGCGGCGAGACCAAGCTGGGCACCAAGACCGAGCTCAAGAACCTCAACTCGTTTAAGAGCCTGCACGACGGTCTAGCCTACGAGATCTGCCGTCAGGCCGAGGTGCTCGAGGAGGGCGGCATCATCTACCAGGAGACCCGCCACTGGGAGCCTAGTCGCAAGCGTACCGTAGTCATGCGTGTCAAGGAGACGGCCGACGACTATCGCCTGTTCCCTGATCCCGACCTGGCGCCGTTTGATCTGGACGACGAGTTTATCGATCGCTGCCGTGACGAGATCCCCGAGCTGCCCGACGCCAAGCGCGTCCGTTTTGAGGCCGACTTTGGCATTAAGGCCGCCGATGCCGAGCAGATTGCCGGCGATCCGGAGTTTGCCGAGTTCTTTGAGGCCGCCGCTGCCGGCATGGCTGGCAAGGAGGCCCAGACGGTCGCAAACCTGCTGGTGAACGAGATGATTGCCTACCTTAAGGGCGCGGGCGTCTCGCTGGCCGATTCCGGCATCGCGCCGGCTCAGGTAGCAGCGCTGGCTAAGCTGCTGGCGACCGATGCCATCAGCTCCAACCAGGCGCACGAGGTCTTTGAGGCCATGGCCCAGACTGGCGACGACCCCAACAAGATCGTCGACGAGCGCGGTATGCGTCAGGTGAGCGATGCCGGCGCGCTGCAGCCGATTGTGGACGAGGTGCTGGCGAACTGTGCCGATCAGGCGCAGCAGTATCGCGACGGCAACCAGAAGGTCATCGGCTTTTTGGTGGGCCAGTGCATGAAGGCGAGCCGCGGCAGGGGCAACCCGAAGCTCTTCAACGAGTTGCTGAGAACGTCGCTCTCGTAAGCGGGAACCCGGGAGCCCCGGCAGGGCGGGTGCTTCCTCAAAATTTCGAACAGTCCTGCGCAAGACGAAGGCCACATTAAGTGGCCTTCTTTGCGTGCGGAACT
>OLSJ01000666.1_pt1 | contig 25233 bp, 32 predicted proteins | sample 1672151 | NCBI WGS metagenome assembly OLSJ01 (sample SAMEA3136653, study PRJEB25190) | human gut metagenome | biome: human gut; feature: human-associated habitat; material: faeces | place: Austria | collected 2013 | reverse complement strand
TTTCCTCAAAACGCTTCACCACATCCGGCTTCAGGTCGTCTTCATCAAGGGCGGTAAGGAAGTCGTTCAGCGTGCCGGGTCTGGAGTCTTCATAAACTGAAATGTCACCGACACAATATTCTCTTTCAATGCACGACCGAAGATATACATCATATTTTCCGGTCTGAGCCTCAAAGGCATATTCTCCTGCCGCCCCTGTCACCACTGCAGCCACCGTTCTCATGACCACTGCAGATGTATTCTGCCTGGCTTTCAGAAGAATATGGTATCCGGACATGGGGAGTCCCGCGCCATCAGTCAGCACACCTGAAATTAATACAGCCATTTTTATTACCTGATACAGAAAACACTAACCAAAATAATTCACGCCCTTTTTATCCGCTTTCTTCTTCCCTGAGGCCTTCCCTTTCGCGGAAATATCGGTAGCCAGCGACAGATTCAGCGCAAACCCCTGCCCTGGTGCCAGTGAAAACTCCACTGACTCTGCCTGCCAGTTATGATCTTCCCGTACTCCAAACCCCTGCGTGATAAAACGCATCTCTGCTCCCGCTTTCAGCAGTGCCGGTCTGCACGGTAGCGTTATCGTCATCTGGCGTCCGGCTCTCTGCACGCGTTTAACTTTCGAGTCTGCACAGTGTTTTGCTGTGCCCTGGTCAGGCTGGGTAAACGGATGCCGCTTGTCTGTAGACTCCACATCCACTTTAACTTCTCGTGTGCGTCCGTCACGGGTATCAAAATATCGGACACCCACTTTCCCATTCTTTTTGTCTCCCTTCCCACTACCCGCAGCACCCTGTCGTTCGCCCTCCCGGTAATCCCAGTCTGACACCATATCCGGTGTGATGGTCATCACTGGGGTATCTCTTCCGCCTGTACTCTGCGATGCACCATACTCCAGAAATAACCAGTAACCGTTCGTCGGTTTACTGGTGGCACCATACACGCCTGCAAGCCGGGACAGGAGGGCTGCGTCTGATTCTGACGACTGCATCTCCCAGGAGATACGAATATCAGCAAGCGATGGTGAAACCCGCGCCACCAGATTATTTTCAGTGGCGATGGTTTTTACCAGGTCGCCCAGCGTGATATCGCTGAAGGCGCGGGTTTTCAGTGCGGTCACATCCGCGCCATGTCTGGACGCATTCATGGGGGCTGCGGTGGCATAAATGGTGATCCGGCGGGGAGGGCCACCGCTTGCCACCTGACAGACGGTAAAGCTGCCTTTATTTACCAGATTTCCATTAAATCCCAGCCCCAGCGTTAATACCGCACCTTTCGGAGGTAGCGCCATCGTCTCGCTGAACAGCGTTACCATCAGTTCATCGGATCGCTTTGTGGCCGCACCATTATCGGTATAACGCAGTTCTGCCAGCCCCCGCTTTATGGCCTTTGTGATATCATTACCTTCCGCTGTCAGACTGAAATCAGGCTGATATTCATTCAGTCCCATAACTGAAACGCCTCCTCCTCTTCCGGCTCATATGTCCAGTCCGGCAACACGATTTCCACCCCTGCGGGATACACCGGACCAAAGTCAGCAATCCCCGGATTAGCCTCCAGTACCGCTGCCAGTGACTGGTTAAGTCCGGCACTGCCATAGTGTCTCTGACAGATATCATCCAGCATATCGCCGTCAGTGGTCCGCCAGTTTTTCGCCATAGTATTTCAGCTCCAGTGTGAACGTTTTGTTCTTCGGCGCACCGCCGGGAAGAAAGGACGTGGTGTTATCTGAATAGGCAGTTGCCACAAAATACCCCATCACATCACCTGTGCTCGAAACCAGAAGATGCGGAGCCGGATTGTCATCCACCATCTGAACCAGTGTATCAAGGGCATCCATTCCCACACCGTCACGAAATCCCGCATGCACCATACCTTCAAGGGTTATTGTTCTGGCCCCCTTACCGGTATACTGCAGCAGGTCGTTTTTTCCGATAAGTTGCTGTTCATCCCATCGCCATTCCATAGTGCGCTTCATGGCGTTATAGGCTGCCGTATCAATACTGAATTCAAACTCACCAAACGACAGCATGACGCGGGAGGCGACATCCGTTAATGAGCCCACCGCGTCCCATGCTTCACGCTCAAGCCGGTTTACGCCCCAGCCCAGTAAATCCACCATGTTCACCCCCAGAATGCATCACCATCGGTCATGCGGGAACGCTGACCAAAATTAATATCTCCCAGATTTCTCATTACCCTGTCTGCCAGTTGTCCGGCATCCTCGTCGGGCTTCTGGGTGATGTTAAATTCCGCTCGTATCTGATACGTGGGTTTTACTTCCACCTGGCTGATATTGCCGGGGGTATACTGAAGAGCCGAGAGAGGGTCCGAATTACCCTGCCCATGATCTGCTGCAGGAAGTCCGTCAATGTAGGTGCGGGATTTCTCTTTTATCGCCTTAAAATCAGGTTCTTCTTTCGGCCCCAACAAAGGGTCGAGAAAAGCATCAAACTTTTTATCATCATGATTCCAGGGGAGATAACCGCGAGTGTCTTTATAGGCCTGTACAACCTGTTTCGTCAGCTCCGGATTTTGCCTGAGCAGTTCATCAAACCACTCCCCCTGACCGTTTTTCTGCGCTACCGCTCTCGCCAGCTCCGGCGACCCCATTTTTGCCAGATATTCCAGCACTTCTCGTCGGTCCTCTCGCGGATCATCCGCCAGCCCCCACTCAATGGCTTTCTGCGTTATTCCGGCAAGAACTTTTCCAAATTTCCACATCCACGCAGCCATGTCGATCAGCGCCGGCAGGGCATCATCACGGATAAATGCCCGGATTTTTTCCAGCCCACCATTCTTAAACCAGGCCGCAAGGTCATCCGTCACCTGTTGAATATGTGGAGCAAGTTCATTACCCAGCTGTCCGCTGATTTCATCAATTGAAGAACTCAGAACATAACGGAAATTTGACAACGCCACATGCCCCTGAACTGCGCCATCAGCCCCTTCCTTTGTCACCAGGTTATAGCGTTTCTGCTCACTGATAAGTTCCTGGAAGGTCTTTCCTGACAGACGCATCCAGGTCAGGATTTTATTGGCTTCACCACCAAATAACGCATCTGCCATCCCCGCAGCCTGCTGCTCATTCTCCACCTGCAGTAAGCGTTCAAACAAAAACTCGACCTGCTCCTGGTTGTTTTTTCCGACCATTACACCCGCTTTCAGCCCAAGTTTACCGAATACGTCCTGAATGGCTCCTTTGTCCTTGGCACCATTATCATCGTCAAAAACCTTGTTCCGGTATTCCTCAAACAGATCACCGATGTTTTCGCCGTTTAACCCCATCTGCCGGCCCAGTGAATCCCACGCCGCATAGGTTTCATAATCCACCCCGTAACTCCGGGCTATCCCTGACCGCTCTGCCGTTTCCGCATTCCGGTTCAGTACCGCGCCGGCACCGGCTGCCAGCGTCAGTCCGGAACCAACCGAAAGCCCCAGCCCGGTTTTAAGAACCGTCCCGGCCCGTCCTTTCCAGCGTTCCAGACGTTCTGCCCGCGCCAGCTTACGGTTAAATTTATCCTGTTCCCCGGTGGCATCATGAATTTTTCTGCCCAGCTTTTCATACTGCTTTCGCAGTTCGGTAATATCCTGTCCTGCCAGTACACCAGCCTGAATTTTTCGTTTCAGTACGTCCTGCTGGCGTGTCAGGCGAGCCACTTCCTGTGTTGCCCCTGATAATCCGTGCTTCAGTCCATCAACCGATTTTTTCCACGACGGATCTATCGAACCTCCGATCCGGATATTCGCTTTAAGGTTATCGCCCACCGTTGCCATAACATCGCTTCCTCTCTTCCGACTCCGCCAGCATCATTGCCACAAAATCCGTATACGGCAGCGCCATCACATCTCCCGGAGACCACCCGAACCAGGCACCGGCGCGCCGTATCGCCGTCAGGATGCTTTCTTCTTCCGCCGGACCGGCGGCAGCAAAAAAACATTGAACTGCCGCTCCAGGGTCAGGTAATCACACGCTTCCATGTTCATCATGTCCGCCGCGTCCATCCCGCACAGACCGGCAATCATATCCAGATCAGCCTCTGCTTCCGGTTTGGTACTCCGGCGATGCAACAGACGATCGCGGACGGTAGGCGCACGCATGGTGACATGCGTGATCGTCTGTCCTGATGCGGTGACATACGGCACGGATAACACAATTTCCACACTGCTGGCGGGAACACTGTTTTTTTCCGACATAATCGTCTCCTTTTAAAAAAGAAAAGGCGGCCTGAGCCGCCTGAATGACAGGATGCCGGGATTAAACCCGGATAATTTTTTTCAGATCCGACAGAACATTAACGCCGTTAATACGACGCACAAATTCCTCCGGAATAATGCAGATGGTTTCCAGACCGTCGACAGCCTGACGGTAATAACTCAGTGACATTTCCACCGTCACCGAAGCCTCAGCCTGTGATGTTGCCGGGCGCGCATCCGGGGTGATACTGGTGATCATCCCCTGCAGGGTTTCCACCTGTCCGCTGGTCGCATTCCCCACCCGGTAAGCCTGACGAACAACGATCTCCGGTGAATAAAGTCCAGCCTGCAACCCCAGCAGAGTCAGCATGGCAACATCGTAGCCATAAATTTTAAATGAGCAGGTCAGTGCTTCCATGCCATCATCCACTGCTACCGGTGCATCCATTGCGCCGGTTTTGATATCCACTGTCGTGATATTAATGGCAGGCGGCGTGTATTCATGTGCCCCCTGAAGACGGATCCCGCCAGGAAGAAATAACGCCCACGCGCGCAACAGTTTTTTTTCACCCGTAATCATACTGTCAGCTCCTCCAGCGCCAGTTTATTGTTAATCATCGCCCGCAGTGTCAGACGCTCCAGTGGTGACTTCGGCCCAAAGTCATAATCAATATACAACTGCCCTGCCGCCAGGGTTTCTGCTGTATTCAGTTCATCATTCAGCCAGGCACTGCCTCCGTGGATCGCGCCCAGATTTTTAAGCTGGCGCATATAGGCATTAATACTGCCAAGAATGTCTTCTGCCACATCCCGATCAAGCGGCCGATCGACATAAGGCAGCATGGCCTCCTGAATGCTGTCTTCAATCACATCTGCTGTACGGCGTACCGGCTCAAAACGCCACTGACTGTGGGATGAGCACAGACGGTTCCCCCAGTGTTTAAAACCGTCGTGGCGAATAATGGTGGAGATATTTTCCATGTTCAGCAGGTTTACTGTGCAGTTCTGCTCTCCGAGAATAAATGTGTCAACCTGCTCCAGTCCAGTGATATTCATCACGTCCTGGTTTGACTTGGACCACCACCATCCTTTTTCGTAATCAATACGGGCACGTAGCCCTGCAGCTCGTGCTGAATACGGACGAAATACCGTCTGCCCGCTGTCATCCATCACTGACACGCGCGGACGCAGCAGCTCCACACGCCCGCCAAAGGACGCACGTCGCTGAACCACATCCTGCGGCGTTGCCATTGAGGGGGAGTCTATATAGGCCACGGCCCGTAACTTCGCTGCGTACGTTTCCAGCGCCTTTGCCACGCCATCATCCTCACTGTAACCAGTAGCGATAAGAATGCGCGGCTGGTAGCCCGTTTTTCCTTTGCTTTCCATCAGGGCTTCCATTGCCCGAATGACTGCCGCGCGCTGTTCTGCTTCCTTTGCCTTCGTTTTGCTTTCCGCACGCACCACAATCACCAGCGCACCTGTCTGGTCAAAAATATCACGCAGGGCCGGATATAATGTCCCGGCTGCGCCCAGTTTCCCGGCCTGAGTTAACGCCCCCGCCACCACCACCGGTGTATTAACCGGAAACGCCTCATCCTCTCCGCCGGATAAGGTCAGACTGAACGGCGACACCACATTATTTTCTGCACCCTCTGCATTCAGTGGACTGACCGCCACTGTCACTGGCGAATCACCCAGTGCATTCACCACCTCAATCACACAAGCCACCGTGGTGTTAACCTGGCTGCGTTCATCCGTACCCAGCGTTATCATCAGGGTCGAACCTTCCAGCGAAGCCGCTGTCTGCGCGCTTTGCTTTGTGGCAGCGACAGCAACAACCGAAATATTATTGCCAGCCCTACCTTCCTGTTTCGCCGTAAAATCCAGCGCCGTTCCCAGCAGCCACGAACCGGCTGTACCGGAAGCACACACACCACCGGAGGCGTCCGGCGCGGTCCCCACCAGGCCAATTACAGCCGTGGAGATGGTCTGCACGGCAACCGTGCCTGTCGTCAGTTCAATGGTTTCAACACCATGTAATCCGGACATACATTTCTCCCATAAAAAAACCGCCCTTAAGGCGGTCAGATAATTCATTTCTTTTTCAGATATTTTGTGGTGGCTCAGGCCAGACGATATTGTTGTAAGTGGCCTTATCCGAAATATTGCTGAAATCCATCATCTGCAATTTCTTTGCGTAAATACGGTACGCCTTCAGCTTTTCTTTATCTTCGTCGCTGATTAACCCAAGTTGCAGGTCTTTTTCCCACTCGCTGGTCACGATACTGACCTGCTTTAACAGAGCATCGCGTTCGTCTTCTGCTTTTAATTTGTAGTCGAAAACAAATTCATCATTGCGGTAAAACCAGTAGCCTGACGCTGCAATACGACGATTCGCGGTAATGTCCGGCAGTTCAATTACGCTTTTATTTTCCGGGCAAACCGATGTGATATTTTTCCCGACCCAGACGACTTCTCCCGTTTTGACATAAATCACTTTGAGTGTGTCTGGCTGAAATTTTTCCTGAGCTTCGTGCCATTCCTGACCATCCTCTGAGAACAGCCACAATAAAAATTTATGCTGTCGTGCCAGTTGGTATTGCTCAATCGTTTTAGGGTTCTGAACAGAAATATTTTTTAAATGCATCATAATTACAAACTCGCTACATTCCGCCAGACGCCATTAATCAGAACCTGCACCGGGCGGGCATTCGCCCAGTCCACGCTTTCGCCACCATCAACACCGCTCAGCAAATGGCCTGATGGTGCATTCCCTCCACGCCCAATCCCAACCGCACTCCCCAGTCGCACATCCTGTACGATCCCTGTTTTCATCTGGTAACGGGCATCAAAGTTTCCATAATTTGATGGCACTACCTGTCCGTTTACAGCGAACGTGATGCTGTTATCTGTATTCCTCTGGCTGTAAAAATGCCAGCCTGAATCATCACCAAGTTCAACAACTACGGGTCTGGATGAATGCCCCCATAAATTAAACGTTGCATTTTTCGCAGATTCGTTAGTGCTGGATAGCGTAAATTTCCTGGCATTTCCGGCCTGAATATTTTTTAACGCTATTGCCACCCCATTCTGAAAACGAAATACATGCTGTCCATTCGCATAAACATCCAGAATGCCGTCGCCGTTTTGTTTTATACCTGTATCGTTATCTCCGAGAGCAATTGAGTTACCGCCCAGTGCGTTCAGAACGCCGATACCCAATGCACCATTCACCTGAGAACCACCGCCAACAGACACTTTGTGCGACATGGATATCTCACCCGTCCGCAAATTTATGGTGAACGGACGCAGGGGGCCAATATCGCCATTTTCACCCTGACCTTCACTGGTAGGGATAAGGTGCAGGCACTCTTCCGAACGACGAAAAATCAGACCAAAAGCTTCGTTGAAAATCCTCAGCGCATTCACACCATGGATTTTCAGTTCCCCGCTCATGGTGTCACCATCACGCTGAACGGCATTTTTTGCCTTGTCTACCGTGGGTTTTAATCCGAGGTTATCAATTGCTTCGTCATTGTCTTCCACATCTGAAAGATTGTTTTTTCGTTGCAGATAACGCCTGTCACCTGTTTCCTGGGTAATAATGGCCCTTTCAGGATCAATCTCCAGCGTCACATTCTGGGTGTGGGTAAGCGCCAGAACCATTGTCAGTATAACTTCTTTGATAACAGAATCAGTCTGCGCCGGTAAATACGTGTCGGGATAACGACCATAAGCAATCAGCGTACCGCTGCTGCTAACCATTCCCAGCTCACGCAAGGTTCTTCCGGGATATTTTTTACAGTCAATGACAATGTCACCACTGATAAATCCCTGCTCAACCTTACCTTCAGAAAACACTTCCTGACCAAATTGCCCCAACAATGCCGACATTGAAGCCATCTCATCAGGTGTTGATGGTAACGTTTTACCGCCACCATCCCCCGTCAGTACATGAGTGATCGTAACCACCTGACCAGTCTGATAAGCCGATTCAATTTCGGCTGCTCCTTGTATTGTTAACGTCAGTCCTGATGGCATACATTCTCCTTATCAGTCTGTAAGTAACGAACAATAATTAAACGCATTAGCAACAGATACCGGATCCGGAAACTTTGCCATAAATTCTGACTTACTGCCTGTTACATTGCTGCACTGGAAAAACAAATATGACAGATTGCATTTTTCAGCAAACACATCCGGGAATATATCATTAATGTCCATTGCCAATAATGTGCACTCACGAAACATTTCGGTCATGTCGACACTACTTTCCCGATGATTAATCACCCCACAAGGAACCTTAATCAATGACGAACACCATCTGAACATGCCTCTGCTCACGGTAAGTGGGCAGTCTGCAAATAGTTCCCCCTGAATCTTTGTTAATGCATTGCAATTCGAAAAAATATAAGACACATCTTTCAGCGAAATACATCCTCTGAATGTGTCAGCCGGTAACATAATAAGTTTTCTGCAATTTGCAAAAACGGAATTCATTGATATCAGAGATGTACAACCAGAAAAAGTCCCTTCACCGATCTCAGTCGAAATATTACAGTTAGCAAACGTTTCTGATGCCGATTTAACTGACACACACCCGGAAAAAAGTCTGTCACCAATGCTTTCCAGTGATTTGCAGTTATAAAACACCCCGTTTATCCCTGTCAGCTTCTGACATCCCTCGAATAAACCATCGCCAACATGGGTAATACTGTGGCAGTTGTAAAACGCATTATTAGCAGAACGAAGCTTATCTGCTCCAGAAAACAATCGCGCAGGTATACTGCGTATACTGTCACACTCATTAAATATGCCATCAATATGCGCAATTCTGCTTCTGATAACATCCGCCCAGCCACCGGGAATGGTTGTCAGTGTTCGGCAACCATAAAACGCACAGGACAAATCAATTGATGATGCGTCGTTTTCGTTCTGCTCCCCAAATATCGCCGGGAGTTCCGCAAGATTACAACACCCAGAAAACGCCCTGTAAAAATTCTGAAGTCTGTGAGCTGGAATAGCGGGGGCATTAACCATCTTCTCACACCCGGAAAAAGCATTTTCAAAAGTCAATGCATTCTCCATACCAGCGAATAATGTCTCCGGGACCCGGACGATCTCCGAACAGCCACAAAACAGTTTTGAAAGTATGTTCGCGCTTGATTTTGTCGCAAATAAATGTGGGATGTCTGTCAGGGCAGAGCACCCATAGAATACACCAGACCAATTCACCACAGCTTCGCACCTGGCAAAAAGATTTTCAGGTAATTCATGAAGAGACGAACACCCCCTAAAGGCATTCTCAAATGAAAGTACGTGAGGCAGATTATCAAAAGAACCTGCGTGAATTTTTCGCAATGCCCACTGCAGATTCGCAAACCACGACATGTCTTTTCTGGAACCACTGACGCGGATGATCTCCAGGAGTGGATTGGTGTTGTTTACTGCCTTCGGGGTGTAGAATGTCAGACTTTCCGCGCCCTTAATCGTCAGTGTAATTTCTTCTCCGACCGGCAATGTGCGGGTAGCTTTGACCACATCCTCCTTAATCACATAATCTCTGCTGTCCAGTCCATCACCATAATCAATAGTGAAGTCGTTATCCTGGGGATCGATAAAAAACAGTGGCATGCTGGCGTTATCTGCCCGGATAATAACCTGAACAACCGACACAACACTTACCGGCAGTCTGGCAACCACTCCATTTACCGTTGATACGACGACTGTAGTTCGACCAGACTGTTTCCCTGTCAGAGTAACCACATCACCAGAAACACTTATCGCGGCCACACTGTCATTTTCGATTTGTACAGAAAATACGCGGGAATCAGCAATCAGTGGTAGCACCGTCACCTGCACAGAAACAACGTCTCCAGGGGCCAGTCGTAAGTTGTCTGATGACAACTGTATTTCTGACGGCAGTATCCTGTTTTTCATCTTTTCCGTCGCTGTCACATACCCATAGCTGTATCCGTTCCCCTGGCAGCCCCCATAAACATGAATACTGAACCAGCTACGCAGATTTTTGGCACGTAATACGGCATGTTTCAGATCCTGGTGGTCACTCATCAGGACAGGCAAGTCCTTCTGCTCCACATTCAACCGGAAGGTATAGGGATCACCAGGCGGCGTCTGCTCATACCATTCCACAATCTGCGACCGGAACGGACTGTCAGCCAGCGACGCCATCAGCGCCGCTTTAGTCCCTCTGTGGCGATGGATATAGGCGGCACGCTTTATAGCAGAACGTTTTTCCACCTCCGTCCAGTGTTCATTCCAGGTATCTACTGCCATTTCCCAGGCCAGCCATGGCAGCAATTCAGCAGGACATAAATCGGGATTTTTCACATAGCGGATCAGACAGACAGCTATGTCTGCCAACATATCTCCGGCGACACAGTCCACCACCCGCTCTGCCCGGCTGGCATTGATCGGCAGTATGCTCCTGATATCGTCATTCATCGGTTGTCTCCACCTTGTTCAGTGTTACCTTACGGCACCACGGTGCCTGCCCCATCGCAGGAACGATATCACTGGCAGGAGAGGTCAGATTCACCGTAATCACCCCGGTCTGGTGCAGTGCACCATCCATGCCGGAACGGGATGCCACTGAACCAATCCTGTGGACACTGTCAGTGTAAGACTGCAGCGCCTTACGGGCATTTGCCATTACCAGTTCACCATCCAGTCCGTAGGGAATATGAATATTCGCCACCACGTCGTAGGGAATAATTTCTGCCGCCCGGACACTGACAAAATCCGTCAGGGGACGGGTTTCATCATCACTGACTGATGCTGCCACCTTATCCAGCAGGGGTTGTGATGCGGTGCCATTTCCTGACCGGGATAACACATAAAGAAAAACCCGCCCTTCCTGCGAATGCGTTTCCGGCCCGTAGGCTTTCACATCCAGCACATCAGGATCAGCACTTTGTGCAAAATAGTGGTACGCATTTTTCGCGCCAGCGGTGCTGAGCCGTGCCCATGACAACTGAATGCGTTCGCGAAAGGCGTCATCATCTTCATACACCGCCGGCGTGGGCGGAATGGTGCTGTCGTCTGCAGGGGTAATTACCAGCCGCTGTACCTGATAATTCGCGCCAACCTGATCCAGATCGTTCCCACCGGCACTGGCAAGCAGTACTGCACGAACTGCATCATTTATTTGCTGGCGCATCAGCGCCACCCGAAAAGCCAGTGCCTCCGCCCATTTATAAGCAGGATCAGATTCCACCAGTGCTGAAAACAACGTATCCACCTCCTGATACTTCGCCACTATCTGAGAGACGAGCATTGCGGTATCCGGCACTTCCACAGCATCCGGTACCGGTATCGCGGACAGATCAATGATTGCCTGAGACATTGCCAATTTTTATCTCCTCGAGTCGAATCATGTCCTGAGTTTCGTTGTTCACCCCGACAAGCGTCAGCCAGGCGCTCCCTGCTCCTGTCCACGTCACCTCCACCCGCCGGAGGGTCAGGCGGGGTTCCCAGCGTTCAAGGGCGGTTGCCGTTTCACGGACAATTCTCACCCGCGTGAAATCATCCTGTGGGTTATCAAGCAGACTGAACAGTCTGCTGCCGTATTCCCTGAGCAGGACCCGGCTGCCGACCGGCGTTGACAAAATATCGGTGACGGACTGGCGCAGATGTTCGTTACCGTGCAGATATCTGCCGGTGGCTGAATCAATACCAATCATGTTGTTTATTCCGGAAAAAAACTGAAAAGGAGATTACATTTGCTGACCAGGCTGTCCGGTGCTGCCACCACTGTCGCCCCGGTGATTGTGACCGTTATAGACAAGCCGGATTTGACTCATCGTTCCGTAATGATCAGAAACCTCACCACCGACCGTCAGATCCGCCTTAATTACCGCTTCAGTATTCATGGTTGCTTTACCCTGTACGGTCAGGGTGTCTGTGATTTCTACCGGACCGTCCAGGGTTCCCTTGCCGGTAATTTTATAGCTACCGCCTTCAGCCAGCGTGATGGACAGGGCATTAGCCTTACGGTCGTAACGGATTTCCGTTCCGGTATCAAACAAAATAACATGTTCGTATTTACTGCCCTCAGGGACAGGGATAGCGTCAATATTGGCCCCCGGATACACCCGACCGTTACGCAGATCGCCCGCCTCCGATATCACCGTAACGGCATCGCCGGGAGCCGGATAATTACTGACCTGCATGTAGCGCCCGGACTGCACCTGAATCCAGGGTAACGGCGGCGAAAGCACATCCCCGATATCCACCCGAACCATCACCGGACTACCCGGTATCACTTCCTCCACCACCCCACGCCGCACCATATCCGCCACCCTGCGGCGTAACTCTGCCACTTCATCCGCCAGACTCATTGCCAGTGCCCTCGGTTTTCCAGATAAGACGATAATCCCGCTCATGTCTCTTGCCAGTTTCCGGAACTTTCCCCAGCCAGACTTCCTGTAATGGCGCACCTGCCGGAACCGCGAACGGATCTTCCCCGACAGGAATATCCTGTTCGAAAGAAACACGGAAAACGATGTAGTCATCCAGAAGCCGGTCGAAGGTATCCACCTCTGCATCAATAAAAACAGCCGGATCAACGTTATCCAGCCCGAACGTGGCCCCCTCAATCCAGTCAGACAAATCCATCGCCAGGCAACGGGCAAAAATCTGCGGTTTTGGCACGTTTTCCGTCTTTCCGGCCCGGTCTGTCACCACAAACAGATCACATTTCAACGTGACCCGCGTCTGCCCGTCGGCAAACTGAGTCTTGTCCCAGCCAGGTACATCCACAAACACGGCAGGCGTCACCAGTTGCGTCACTTTTTCCGGGTATTCATCGGCATCTTCCACCCAGGGAATTTGTTTCAGACTGTCAATCACCGCCTGATGCCAGGCTCCCATCATCAATGGCTCCATCACTCCAGCCCCTTAAATACCCGGAATTTCAGTTCATGCTCAAAATTTTTCAGGATCAGTGCTTCCGCATCCGGAAAAACAAAATCCTCTATACGGTTCAGCATGGCTTCATAAATATCAATTTCCGCTTCACGCACCCTCCGTCGTCCGGATGCCTGTCGGACCAGTATCGTTTTCCTTTTTGATATACGTCCGTTACGATTTTCCGTTTCGAACTGGTTGATGAAGGCATCATCCGTTGACCAGGTGGTGACAGGCAGGGATTCCCCGGAAGGTTTAAAACGGATCTCCCGCGCCTTCCTGCGGTGGGAAGCTGGTGCAAAACGTCCCCGCTCATCGCGCAACTGATGACGTTCGCCGCGTCGTCCCCCACTTATGCGTCCGCGCAGATCACGTACTTTGATGGCATTCAGACCAAACCACACCTTCGCCTCATCAAACTCATCACCGTTACGACGAATGACAAAATTATGCAGAACACGCTTTTTGATCATTTTCTGACTGCGTGGGGCAACCTGTTTTTTAAACTCTGCCATAGCCTTCATCCGCAGTGCAGACGAAGCTCTTTTCAGTGCCACGCCCCAGGCTTTACGGATCTGGCTTTTTGAACCGCCCAGTTTAGCGATAATTTTCAGCACCTCATCTTCATCAATATCGACGACGAGGTTTCGTGCCAGCCGTCGCTGCCGGGCACTGCTTCGTTCATGCTCTCTGACTGCCATAACGTTTACTCGGTCGTTCCGGCGCGGAAGGTGTATTTCTCCCCGGCTCTCCCCGCGCGAGGGTGATGGTAATCACACCCTGACCCGCAGTGCCTGACTCATCCCAGCCGGGATCGACTACCTGGTAGGGTTCGCCGTGGATCATGACCCTGTCATATTTTTTCAGACCGGCGGCCCATGCACTCCGGGTAAATAACACAGGCGCAGTATCACGAATTTCGCCGCTGCCAGTGTTCATCCCGGTGTTATCTGCCGGGGCATCGAAAACGGCACGGATTTTTCTTTCCGTGCCGCCAGGATATATGCTGATTTCCGTCCCCATCGTATCCAGGATGATGTCATCCGCATCACTCATGGCCTGATCGAACAGATTATCGAACATCATCACTCCCGGATTTTTTCTGCCAGACCGTCCGCCAGTAATGCAGGAACGGCAGCTTCATTAACCAGCACAACACTGGAGGCCCGGGCGAACATCAACATCTTTCCTGTCGCTGCATCACAGGCTGGCATATGTGCCGTTTTCAGCATGCGCACCCGAACGAGTCCCCGCTCAGAATGCATCCCATCGCCGGATACGTTGTTGTCCACCTCTTCCGCCCCTGTATCCCCCACATCAAATCCAGCGGCCTCCTCTTCCCATTCCGCCAGGCGCTGTTCAAGATCGGCTTTTGAACCTGAAATATCTGCTTCACGCCCCAGAATCACTGCCAGCTCCTGAAGGCGTTCCGTCATCTGCTCTTTTGTCATCACATCTCTCCCGTGCGCTAAAGAAAAAGGCGGGAATATCCCGCCCAGTCTTATTTCACCTGAACCACCACAAACGCATCCGGATCCGGCAGCACCATCAAAGGTGCAGACTGCGTCATGGTATATTCACAACCAGGATCACCCACTTCCTCCCAGTGTTTCGGATAACGAATAGCAGAGGTGATCCCTTCACTCAGCGCCTGATTATCCTGAATGGCACCATAGCAACGGACGCCTTCCGCCTGGGTATTTCCCAGAATCAGTGTACCTTCAGGCAGATAACGCTGTTCATCCCCGTTTTCGTCAACATACGTTGTCTTCGCCACCACGACAGCCAGATCGCCGTACCAGCCCTTAAAGGAAACCACGGAACCCAGATCTTTCAGTGCCGTTTCCAGCTCAGATTTGGAGCCACGGCGTGTATCCAGTTTTTCACGGAACAGTTTAAAACCGTTCAGCATACGCCAGACCGTGCCGTCCATAATCGCGATATTGATGGTGCCGGAAGCAAAATCGCAGTACGCATCCAGATCATGCGTCGGATCGAAGGTGTCAGCATTCTGCTGCGACCATTCGCGTCCGCCAGCCTGCGTAATGTTATTGGCGACAGAACGCCCAAAATCCACTTCCACCGTCTCAAACTGCTCGCCGCTCATGGTGTATTTACCCTGCAACACGGCACTGACCGCCTGCATTTCTTCCACCTGCACAATCGCCTGCTCTTCCTGTTTCAGGTTGTCCGTCAGAATACGCAGACGGCGGTAAGCCGGGTCATTAAGGCGGGCCGGATCTTCTCCCGGAAGACGTTCCACTGCCTGCTGATAATCAAAGCGGTGTTTTGGTTTTACATAACCGGGACATAACACACGGGTTTCACCACCACGGCTGCGCAGCACTTTGCCTGACACCACCGGAGACACATACGCCGCAACCGGTGTTTTGCCGGTAATTTTATCCAGCATGACTTCCTGAGTATGGAAAGTGATCGTGCGACGAAAGAACAGCTCCAGAAACAGCGCACGAAACTTCACTTTCTGCTCGGTGTACCCGAGTAACTGACGCGTGGTAAATAACCCCATAATTTATTTTCCTTCAGAAACACAAACGGGCCGCATCGCGACCCGTTTTTCAGTTAATCACTTCACCATCAGGCGTGGCTGATGGCACTTCCCACAAATGCGTTGGCTTTTTTCACCGCATCCACTGAGTCAGGCCAGACCAGCGACTCAGTGGCAAACGTACCGCTTTTGTAGTACGTCAGCGTGGGTTCTGTTCCGGTAAGTGCCAGAGCCAGCACGCCCACTGCCGTTCCGGCTTTCTGACCATCCCATGCCACCAGTTTACCGGTGGCGTCATCCAGCATCAGTGGCGTCAGTGCAGGCATGGCGACACTGATACCACTGGTGGCTTTTGCGGTATGCGCCGGATCGTTTCCGGCAAAAATGTACACATCCGCACGCTTTTCCGTGGTGGTTTTAATCATTTTTTAGTCTCCTGATTTATCTGAATTCCGGATATCGCTTACGGCATACTCATCAGCAGGTCTTCCTCCCCGCGCCCGGCCGTTCCGCCACCGGAAACCGCACTGGCAGCATGCTGTGCCATAAAGCGATCAAAAAGTGTTTCCTGTGACGGTTGCGATGCCGCCGGCGCGGCTGCCAGCAGCGTTTTCGCCTGCGCCACCGTCATTCCTGGCTGTTCTGTCAGTGCCTGTGCAAGTTGTTCGCGCCCTTTCGCCTCCGGCAGCGCCATAATCTGCTCGCCGACACTTGCAGAACCCGCAACCGGTGCCGCCGCCAGTAACGTTTTGGCCTGGTCAACGGTCATTCCCGGCTGTTCAGCCAGCGCCTGCGCGAGTTGTTCACGCCCTTTTGCTTCTGGTAACGCCATAATCTGATCGCCTGTGCCTGCAGCACCGGCTGCAGGGGCTGCCGCCAGAAACGCTTTCGCCTGCGCCACCGTCATCCCCGGTTGACCTGCCAGCATCTGCGCCAGTTGCTCACGCCCCTTTGCTTCCGGCAGCGTCATAATCTGATCACCCGTGCTGTCAGTACCGGCAACCGGCGCAGCAGCCAGCAACGTTTTCGCCTGCTCAACCGTCATTCCAGGTTGACCTGCCAGCATTTGCGCCAGTTGCTCGCGCCCTTTCGCCTCCTGACAATTCAGGATCCCCATCACGCGCTGATTTTCCTGGGCCACCGCTTCAGCAACGGTGAGATTTTTAACAGTCATTGCATTCTCCTTCGTAACAGAGTCATTCAGTGCAGAAACCATCACTTCAACGGCATCTGCAGCATTAATCAGTTGATCAGCCAGGCCTGCATCAATGCCTGCCTGACCGTCATAAACGGCAGCCTCGGTATTCATCACCGCCTCTGAACTCAGCCCCGTATAAAGCGCCACTTTGTCGACAAACATCCGGCGGGCCTCATCAATACGGCGCTGAAAATCTGCACGCACACCTGCCGGCAATGCCTGAATACTGTTGCCGTCAACCTTGTGCTGCCCGGCGTAAATCAGCGTGATATCCACCCCTTCCTGTGCCAGTTGTTTCTCGTAACTGGTGTGCGCCATCATCACACCAATCGAACCAATTTTTGCCGTCTGCGTGACCAGCCGACGCGTACAGGCTGCCGCCAGCAACATGGCGGCTGAACAGGCCATGTCATTACACAGCGCCCACACGGGCTTCTGTTCCCGCAGGCGGTAAATCATGTCAGCACAGTCAAACGCCCCGGCAGCCTGACCGCCCGGGCTGTCGATATCCAGCAAAATGCCGCGCACATCCGGATCATTCACCGCCATCTGAAGGCGGGCCGTCAGGCCGTCATAGCCAGTCATGCCGGAGTAAGGCCGCAGGGTACCCAGTTTATGCACCAGCGTGCCGCTCACCGGCAGAATGGCGATGCCATTCTTCACCTGGTAACTCTTTGCCGGACGCTGACCGCCCGCCATATAGTCAGTCACCGCCAGTTGCATACCATCAGCATCAAGCTGAACAGCCTGCTGAGGAACGGCAAGGCTGCCGGCCCCCATCTCTTTACCCAGCGCGCAAAAGAAAACCCGCGCATAGGCGGGTTCCAGTAAAAGCGGCTCATTAAATGCCATGGCGGCAATATGCGATAAATTACGACGCATCACCTTTTTCTCCCGTTGTCTGTCGGATCTGCTGCTGAAACGTGTCCTTTATCCAGATGGGGCGGGGAAGACCCGCTGCCTGTCGCTCCTGGCTTTCACGCAGTTGCTGGCGGAATATTTCCTGATAGTCATCGCCCATCAGGGCCAACTCCTTCTCGTATGTGCTTAAACCACCTTCAATACGCATCACCGATTCCTGCACTTCCTTAAGGCCATCAATCGCCATGCGACCGGCACCAATCCACTCGGCACGACACCATCCGGAACGGGCCTCCCAGAATGAAAAACGGGATTTCGGCGGGCGGATCACACCGCGAATAAGAGCTTCCTCCAGCCAGCAAGCAAACATCTGTGATGCCAGCCGGCTGGCCACAAATTTTCGTTTGCCCATAAAATACCGCCACGACTCATTGGCGGATGCCCTGGCACTGGAATAACTGACCTGTGAATAATCACGGGAAAGCTGTTCATAGGACACCCCCAGTCCGGCAGCGATGTAACGTAACAGCGCCTTTTCCAGTTCAGAGAAACCATTATCTGCATTCTGCGCTGTCTGCAGATTCAGTGAATCCCCCGGATAAAGATGCGGAATACGGACCCCGCCCAGCTTTACCGTATTGGTGGCGTAATAACGCGCGTAGCCTTTCATGATGGTGTTCAGGGGGTTTTTACCGCCATCTCCCACCCCGGCGATATATTCAAATGCTTTTTCCGAATCCAGCGTGGATTCAATCGTCGCGGCATACATCGCCCGCACCACCGCCGACTGCAGTTGCGTGGCCTGCAGTGTGTCGAGCATCTTGAGACGCTCCATGACAGAATAAAACTGGTTGGCCCCGCGCGTCTGCCCGTCCTCCTGCGGCTGAAACACATGGATCATTCCCGGTCGCCCGGAGGGCAGCGTCGCCGCAATCCGCGTCCAGTTGCTGACACCGTAACCGGGCCAGTCATCTTCCTGAACATGGTAGGCCAGTGCTTTTCCGTACCGGTTGATTTCCACCCCGGCACGCATAAAACGATCGCCGGTACCATAACCGGGTGTGCTTACACGTTTCGGGCTGATGGTTTTGAATTTCGTCCGGAATAATGACGTGGATTCCGTATCCCATACGGGCTGGACAAAAATTTCACCGTTAAACGTATGAACGCCCACCCCTTCACGAATAAATTCGGTAAACGAGCGACGCCCCTCCACATCCATCGAACCAAACACAGGATCGCAATATTCCATCCACGCCGCCTCCACATCTTCAATAAAGGCATGCGAATCAGCTTCCGACATCCCCAGCCAGCGCCAGTTGGGCCGGTAGCTCAGGCGAAACATGTGCCCGACGATATGGTCTTTATGAATTTCCACTGCATTTGCGGCAATACCGTTGTTACGGACCAGATCATCCGCACGGGCGTTACCCAGCTGAATGGAAGGTAAGAGCGCCACGTCGGCACTTTCCGGTGCAGGCAACCATTCCGCAAGCTGCCCGCCAAATCCGGTACCCCCTCCGGAATATCCCATACTCTGCCGCAATGGCTGCCCGTGAAGATCCACCAGTTCCCCATTCACAGCCCCACTCCTGCCGGGCCACGACGCCGTCCGGATACGCCCAGCGCACTTTCCAGCTCTTCAATATACTGGCGTAGTTCACCAATCGTCGCCCGCGAATACTGAACCTGACGCCCGTCCTTACTGACGGAAACCACAGCACGTCCGATCATCAGTTCATGTAATGCCCGGCGGGCATCACAAAGCATTTCATGCGTATAAACCATTCTTTATCCTCCACTCAGTGCAGCCGCGATTTCTTCCAGACTCATCTCATCGTCGTCCTGCTCATCTCTTCTGGCACGGGCCAGTGCTTCAAGATCCAGCTGCCACCGCTGAACTGAAATACGCAGGGCAGCATAGGCATATACCAGGCAGTCGAGGGCTTCGTTGCGTCGCCCTTTTTTATCCCACAGCAGTTTCACCCTGCCATTAACCACCTTCTCCACCAGCTCTTCCGCCACGATCTGACGCGCCTCTTCTTCCGAAAAAATGTCGGGGTTATCCGGAAAACGGAAGGTATACGGGGCGGCTTCACTGGCAGAAACCACCGGCAGGGCAAAACGGGCGTACAGCATTTCCTTGACGGTATCGGAGCCCACCTCACACAAAAACACACCACGCTGGTTGCGCTTTTTGGGCATGGTGATCACCGGCTTGCCGTACACCGATGCCCCTTTTATGGGAAGCACAAAAAAAGTGCCGTGTTTCCTGGAACGCTGATACACAATGTCCTGGTCGATACCACCGGTATCCCAGCAGACACGGGAAATGGAAATTTCAGTACCGTCAGCATGACGATATTTTTTCCGGATCACCGTATCAACACGTTTAAGGGTGTCCTCGTCTTCCGGTCGCCCCATGATAATTTGCTTATCAATCAGAAAGGCTTCTTCGCCGGGAGCCCAGCCCCAGACATAAATTTCATAGCGATCTTTCTGGGAGTCGATCCCGGCGGTCAGGTAAACCACCCGCAGGGGAACCTGCGCGCCATAGTGGCAGACTTTTTCCAGCAACAACTCAAAGCTCAGTTTTTCTGCCACGGCCTCTTCATAGGGCTCCCCGAGCGTGGTGTTAATAAACGTCTTAACACCGTTTGGATCCTTCAGCGCATCCAGCCAGTCGTAGACAATCTGCACCCAGGTGGTGAACGGACTGTACGCCGTCCAGATGTGGTACGAGATTGAGCGCGGTGGCGGCATCTCCTCATCACCGGCGCTGTAAAATGTCAGGCCATCACGCGTCCACATCCCGGTATTGTCACAAATCCAGCGTCCGTCGGTCTGGTCAAGTTCCGACTGCCGGATCACACAGCCATTATGTTCACACAGGTAATACACCGTTTCCGGTTTACCCTTCTCCCATTTCAGGCCAGACGGCGTCGCATCATCGCCAAACTTCAGATACTGGGCCTCCCCGCAATGAGGGCAAGGGACATAAAACCGCATGAAATGCGCAGATTCATTCGCGGCTTTCTCAATCTGACAGGAACCTTTGATTTTTGGCGTTGAGCCGCGTATGGATTTAGGCCATACCGAACCTTCGATGCGTTTATCACCAAGCAGCGTCGGCGAACCTTCTTTTTCCACATCCGGTTCAAACGAGGAGAGTTCGTCATAGCAGACCACATCCACAGATTTTTCACGGTAGTTTTTAGCAGCGGCACCACCCAGGCACCAGAAACCCACACCGGAGGAAAAACGCTTCAGGGTGAGTGTATTATCACGATGTTTTCTTCCGAACCATGGAGCCAGCTCCAGCAATGCAGGGACATCCCTGATCGTTGGCTCAACATGAGATTTCATGAAATCTTCTGCCGCAGAATCTGTTGGCTGAAAAAGCAGACTGTTACGGGATTTATGCTCAATAAAATAAGCCTCCACCCCCAACAGCATTTTGGTGTAACCAACGCGCGCCGATTTAATCAGATTAACGGTGCGGATCCGGTCATTTCCCATGCTGTTCATAATGGCAACCTGAAACGGCAGGGTTTCCCATTGTCCGGGAGTGTATGAAGATTCTTTCGGCAGATAATAATGTTGATCAGCCCACTGAACCGTCGTCAGTGGAACCGGAATATTGAGAGATAAAAGCCCTGTGGCTATCGCACCGGCTGCATTAGCTGCCTTCTGTGCGTCTGAAATCATCAATCCACCTGCCCACGTTTTCACCGGCTTTAGCTGCAACATTGGAGGCTTTCGCGATTTCAGTTTTCACCACATCAAGGTGTGACGGTGAAATATCCGGATATTTACGCTGTAATGTCAGCGGCACACGTACAAGTATCCCCGAAATCTCCTGTGCCACACGTTGCAGAATGAAGGTAAACAATTCCGTTTCCAGCACCAGCCCTTCTTCACGGGCATTTTTCAGCTCCTGTGCGTCAGCCTGTGCTTTGGTTAGCCGGTAGCGTTCATAGTCAATGGTGCCGGGTTGTAAATCTGATTCTGCAGCCGCACGCAAATCTTCCAGTTCTTTGCGGAGCTTTTCGTTTTCGATATCTTTTTCCCGCTGCGCATACCACTCAATGGCTTCTGCAGTATTGAACATGGCCTCGATACCTTTGCCTCCCCCCGACAAAACTCTCAGCCCCTGACTTTGCCAGCCAGTGATTGTTCTGACATCGCACTCAAAAATCTCCGCCAGTTTCTTTTTGTTAACCTTCACGGCACATATTCCTCACAAAAAGAAGAAAGGATCTCAAAACGCTTTTTTCAGCGAAAAATCACCGCTGCCAGATCCTTTCTTTTTTTCAAGAAAATTCTATTAAACAACAGGTTAGCCAGAAGAAGAACGGATCTGCTTTTTCCCTGAAAATTTTCATAAATAGCGCGTTTTTGCGCGTCCCCAGACCCCCGGTGTTTCAGATTCTGGAAAGGACCCGCGGAAATAGGAGCAATTATCATTTACGCACACTCTAATACCTGCATTATCGCAGCCCCTCACCATAAAGGGCTGCTGTAATGCCCGTTACTCAGTAACGACCGCGCCTTTCGGTAATTCCATACCAGCAAATACCGGACAACCAGGATGACGATCATCTTCTGTTGCTTCCAGCATTGACTCACCAAACCACTCAGTTGTGGCACGACCATCAGCAGCTTTGTAGTGGATCAGGTACTGGTTTTCGCCATCCGCATACTGCGCGCGGGCTTTAACTTCACCCCATTCATCACTGATACGCATCTCCACCAGTTGAGACAACTCAAACTTAAACGGAGCAGCATCAGCACCAATTACAATCGGTTTGTTTTCTGTTTTTTCCATCATCGTCTCCTGATATCGAAGCCCGTCGCCGCACCGGGCACTGATCAACATTTGAGTATTCGCGGCGACAGAAAGAATTTATTTTATTGAGTAGCCACAAACACAGAATTTCATGCTTTCCGGACGCTGGCGCACCCTTCATTTTTCAGCAAAATATTCTGCTCTTTCGGGCGTTCAGTTCTGCAGACACTGCCGAACACCGTCGACAATTTCACAGACCTGAGAAGCTGTATCGAAAAGCTGGCGCGCTTTATCCAGGCTGACGCATCCCACCAGGAAAAAAGGCACCAGTATCGCTACCAGTGCCCATTTCGCCGCCGTTCGCGGCATTCTGTGTGTCCAGTGTTTTCGCGTCATATCACCACCAACGTACAACCCAAATCAGAACAGCGACCGCCACAAGACGAATGGCAAAAGCCACCGCCCGAATAAAATCAGCACTCATCTGTTTAAATAAATTGTTGTGTATGCAACCAGTGCGGTACAAATAATCCATGCAACTGGCGTCAGTATGTGTCTGATGCCCCGGCATACCGCGATGATTTTTGCGGCATCATCAGCCCCCTGCGGGGTGGTTTCTGCTTTTATCATCAGATCATCTCCAAATTTATCTTTCGTCGTGTTAGGCTTTACTGGCATGAATAATCCCCATGCGCATTCACATAATGAATCCATAAACACAAAGCCCCGATTGCTCCAACAACCGGGGCTTTGTCTTATTTATCGTTTCAGCTGAAAGTGAGGCCCGTCTTTCAGTGTTTTCCAGTCGCCGCCCCATTCGATGGGGGTTTTCAGCTCTGCGGCAGCCTGCTTAAATGCCTGCGCGATTTTCTCATACAGAGGCCAGTCCCATGACGCCTGGCTGCCAACGTAAGCCACAACATCCACCGCATCACCTGTCAGGTGGCGGCTGTTCATGGTCTGGCTTTTCCCTGCCGCAACCAGCTGTTTCTGGCGTTCTTTCGTGCGCAGCCCTTCCGTAATACCGAAATCAACCTCCGTCAGCTCCAGCGCACGGCGAACGACAGCAACCAGCTGTGGTTTAACGCCCTCCAGATTCTTTTCGCTGCGACGACTAAATCTGAATTTACCCGACATATTCACCTCAACAATGGAAAGATTCTTGCGACGTTCCCGCGAGCGCGTATCACCAGCACGCAGAACAGCAGGTTAAAAAACACTTCCAGCCAGCCCGTTGCTAACGGGCGACCACACAGATAGCTGAGGGGCGCAAAGGCATACAGCAGCATCAGCAGCCAGGCCAGCCATGACATCAGCGGCTTATGTCTGGTATCACGGCGTCGATAAAAAAAGAGCGTCAGCACGATAACCGTGCATAACGCCACATTCAGCAATCCGGGAAGGTTACTTAACATTGCCGCCTCCTCCACCCCGCAGGCGGGAAAACACACCGGACACCAGTGATGCAATATCCTGCTGGTGGATGAACGACAGAATCTTCACCGACACCACTGACACCAGCACTGCACAAAGTGCATCCGCAGATGTACCGTCATAACCTGTTTTTGATGCAATCCAGGCTGACAGCACACGTGCCCCCAGCACGCCGACAATGAACGACACCAGAAAATGCGCAGCCACACGCCAGGCTGAAAGTGACTGCGGCATCGTTGCCACAAACAACGCTCCCGCAAATGCACCAAACACAATCCCGAAATCCGTTCCGGTAAAGAGCCCGAATACCGTCGCCCCGCCGAGCGCCGCAGCCGTGCCGGAACCGGATAAGGGTTCAGACATACTTTTTCTCCTGTAAATAAAAAAGGGCCACCAGCGGCCCGTAAAAAACACCCCGTCAAAGGCACCCGCAGATGCCTTTTGTGTGATGTTATTCAGATTTGCGCAGTAAAGGCAGGAGGACGACCAGCGCCATTGCCACCAGCACACCATCTGCCAGCACCGACATCAGCCGTCCGGTGAAATCCACCACCACTACCAGAAACAGCAGGATGGCAGCCAGCACAAGGCGCGCACTTTTCACAGATACTGCTCCAGCGGCAACTGCAGCGCCTGCGCAATTTTCTTGAGCTGTGCTTCTTCATCCGGACCAATGCCGTCCTGGTCAGCGATATCCAGACACAGGCACAGCACATCAACCGCTTCGGCGGTTCCTGCCACATCAGCCAGTTCACGCAAAGCCTGAGCATTCGCACTACGAGGTGACGCTTCATAACGGGCGCGGATATTGGCGCTCATCTGGGCAATCTCACCGGAGAACGGCGCAAAGGAAGGAAGCGCTGCAATGGTTTTCTCCAGCACTGCGATTTCTTTCGCGTCGCAGGTACCGTCAGCATATGCAATGGAATATGCGCCCCAGACGGTCGCTTCCACGGCGTCGCGGTTCTCCATCTTCTTCACTTCAGTAATAGCCTTGCGGGTTTTCTTTTTGAAAATACCAAACATCGTGACGTTTCCTTTTAGTGGGTGAGCCTGCGCCTGGGGGTGACCAGCCCACAGAGAAAGTCACACTGACCATCCCGTAAGCTCACCCCTGAAAGGCTCTGTGGTTTTTGATGTGCGCCGGGCGTGACGCAAAGAAATGAAATAAGACTTACCTGAAATTAAGGTTAATCTGAGGATTTAAACCATTTTTAATGCTTAGTAATATAAATACGTCTCTCTGGAGGAGAGAGATGCTTATTCTTCTTCATGGACTTTGTCCCGCGGCTTTAATCCGACAGCCGCGCCCTT
>OLSJ01000654.1_pt1 | contig 25488 bp, 20 predicted proteins | sample 1672151 | NCBI WGS metagenome assembly OLSJ01 (sample SAMEA3136653, study PRJEB25190) | human gut metagenome | biome: human gut; feature: human-associated habitat; material: faeces | place: Austria | collected 2013 | reverse complement strand
TAGATTTCATTTTGGATTTGGAGCAAGAGAAACTGAAAAAATATTCAATGATAATAATTTAGATACAAGTGATTATGGATTAATTTGTAAAGACATTTTACTCAAACCAAATAAAGCAGGTAATATTGTTGAATACGCATTAAGATATGGCGAATTTATTGCTCTCAACACTCACATGACACAGAAAGCCCATCATCGTATTGACTCTCTCGAATCTGAAAATCAATCCCTTAAGAATGAAATTCTTATGCTTCAGGGACAGCTCTCTCTCATTACTCAACGACTACAAAAAATGGAGGAAAAGTTATGTTAAAAATTAGTGAAACAAGAAATGTATCCGGTCAGGTTATGATCGGTGAAGGTGAAAACTCAAAGCAGATTGCTTATCTTAATGCATCTGTTAGTAAAGATGGAAATGTAAATATCAATAAATCTATTCAGGATAGTGAAGCATTTAAAACAAATAAAGAGGCTGTCCTGAAAGATTTTACAGAGTTTGAAACATACGTATATGGAATTATTCCTGAATAAATAAGAGGCCATGAGCAATCGTGGTCTTTTATTATGCAAAGAAGGTGAAATATTTGACCAGTCGAGAATATGAACTTGAATTAAAGAAAATCAAAGCCAAAAATCGGCAGATTGAAATGAAACGAAATCTGAAGGCAGCAAAAGTTAGTAGATTTAACATTCCAAAGATTTCTACCAGTAAATTGATTCTTGTTGCAGTACTTCTACTCAATCTACAGATCATTTATTTCGTAGAAAAAGCGATCATGACATATGGTGATTTATCTGCTCTCTACGCTCTTATTGCTATCCCAGCGACACTTATCCCTACGGTGTGGGCTTATTTTAGTAAGGCAAAAGCTGAAAATTGTGCAGGCGGAATTACTTATGATTCTGCAATGGAACAACTTAGACAGTCATCTTCAGAAAATGATGAAGCTGTCGGTTAGGAGGAAATTATGAATATTAAACAGGGTATTCAGGACGTATTATATCTGATCATTACTGGTGTTCTTCCACTTCTTATTACTTATGGAATCCTCTTCTTAAAAGTAAAGATTAAAGAACAGGAAAAGAACCTGGAGAACGACCAGCTCGTAAAATATATAGACGCTGCCACTGATGCTATTAGTAAAGCAGTGCTCGCAGTTAATCAGACCTATGTTGATTCATTAAAGAAACAGGGTAAATTTGATGAGGAAGCTGCTAAAACTGCTAAACAGATGGCTATTGATAAAGCTAAGGCTTTGATTACAGAAGATTCTAAAGCGGCTATCGAAACATTATATTCTGACTTTGAAGCATATCTAAATGATGCTATTGAAGAACTCGTCAGAGAAAATAAAGTTACATATTAATATAAAAGGAGTACAAGGATTATGAAAAAAGTTATTGTAAATGCAGACATTATGGCAATGTATAAAACATTAAATTCTATGAAGAGTCGTGCGGATTTAATCGCAGGAGATGTTGATGTATTCTGGGCGAATACAATGAATCTAAAGGCTCTTAAGGCGCAGGTAGATAAAATCTCAGAGGTTGAGCAGGAGTTAGTTGATTCTTATTTTACAGAGGAAAACTCACATCCTATTGTTGACGAAAACGGTAATGAAACAGGAAATCGTGCTCTTAATGATGACATAAAAGATAAAATCATCCCTGAAATCCAAGAAAGTCTGCAGAAAATTTATGATAAAACATGTGAACTTGATGTTGAGATGATCCCAGAGGAATCTCTCAAGAAAATGCTTAAATCTAATGAAGACAAACTGTCTATGCTTGATATGACAGTACTATATGAATTTGTAGAAAAAGGTGAGTAATAATGGCAACATATATTCAGGGAATTCAAACCTCTGTTGGTGTTGTTAAGTATGATTATAATTATCTGGCTAATCTCCCTGAATCAGATATGACATTATCTAAACAGGGTGCATTCGCTGATGCCCTTGTTGTTGGAAGAAAACTTACTCAGCTGGGAGCTGATGTGGATAAATTGAAAGAATCTATGACTGCCGTACAGAAATCTATCTCTGATCTGCAGTCTGCAGATTCTTCTTCTAACACTTCAATTGAACAGATCAATACATCATTACTTAGCATGACCAATAATATCGAAACAATACAGAACAATATTACTACTTTGACTCAGAATACTGCTGAGATCAAGAAAAGTGCTGATAATGCGAATTCGTCAGTCACAACACTGCAGGAAACTATTAAGTCACTACAGACTAGAATTGAAGCTTTAGAAAAAACTCAGACTAAATAAGGAAGGAGGCAGTTATGTATACACTAAAAATTACAGATGAAAATACTGTTGTTACAACAGTCAAAGAATCAATTGTGGAAAGAAGCAATTATGTAGATAAGATTCAGATTGTAACAAGTAAAATGTACCGGGAACAGATTGATATGTCAGATACAACTGTTTATATGAAGTATAAGCTCCCGGTGTCAGACAAAATTAAAATGACACAACTTATTATAAATAATCTTGAATATGAACAGAATTATATCCAGTATTTAATCCCTGTTGATGCAGCACTTACTGCTGAAGCCGGGGATATCGAAGTATCTTTCACGTTCTTAAAACTTGTTGCTAATGAAGATGGAACATACACTTCTTATATTCGAAAAACCACATCAGGTGTTATTCATATTACTCCACTTGTACAATTTGATAAATATGAACCTTCAGAAATGTTTACTGAAATTGATCAGAGACTTCTTGTTATGGAAGGAATGATTAAAGATTTAGATGCTCAGAACAAAGCTGCTTATGAAGGTATGGTAAAAGATATTCGTCTGGATACAGATGGAAGAAAGATTACGCTGACAGACAGAAACGGTGATGACACCGGAGATGGTATCGTTGTAAAAAATCTTTCTGCTATGGTAGCCGAAGATATGACAGGTAAAGATCCTGATGGAACACAGGATGGAGTTGTCCATCTTGATCAGGTTGTTGACCTGGATAAATTATTAAAGTAAAGGAGTCATGATATGTCATTTAAAGATTCTAAAATTGCTGCTGCGGCTAATTCGGCAATGACTTTGAGTGCTGAGTTAGCCGTAGACACTGAGGAATATACATTATGTACTGATGGTCGTTATGAAGTATATACCAAATATCAAGACAATGCATATTCAACAGTGGATAACTTAAAAAATATTGCCGTTGATGCTACACAGATTAATATCATGCAGGAAGAAAACAGCCAGTATATGCCATTTAGGATTCCAAGATATTGGGATGGTATGGATCTTATGGATATGCTCATCCAGATAAGATATGAATCTGTAGCTGAGAAAAAAGGTAAAGTAGCAACAGTTATCAATGTAGCTTCCAATAATACTTATATTCGATTTGGTTGGCTGATTGATGCTGCTGTTACAGCAAATGCCGGAGATATAATTTTTGAAATTATGGCTACTGGCGTAAATGAAAAAGGAAACAATTATATTTGGAGAACCAGACCGAATGGTAAGTTTACTGTTCTGGAAGGATTAAATTATGATGGAATCATTGAACCTTCTGAAGATTGGTATACAAGTTTTGTAAATATGATTCTTGGTCATGTAGCCGAAGCAAAACAATACGCAGATGAAGCAAAGGCTTCTGCTGCTTCTATTAATGTAGATGATATAAAAGCAGATGTAAAAACATCTGTTATGAATGATCTTAATGGAACAGTAACTGAATCTCTGAAAGCATATTATACAAAAACAGAAGTTGATACAAAAGTCAAAGAATTAAACACTGCTATTTCCGGTATTGACAGTTTAAAGAACTTAAAAGTTGAATATGACAACGCAACTGGAAATTTAGTGTTTAAAGATGGAACGGAACCTATTGGAGAACCTATTACTATTAACAGTCTTGCAAACCTCATAGTTGAGTATTCTGTTGTCAATGGAAAAGGTTCATTAGTATTCAAAGATGGAGAAACTATTATTCAGACTGTAGAACTTAGTTCTATTGAGCCATCTGCTGAGTGGAGAGCTGCATTGAAGCAGGAACTTGAAGCAGAAATGGACGAGAAAGATACAGTAATCTCTAATCGAATTGGTCCACTTGAAACAGCTAAAACTGAAATCGAAAAGAATGTAAATGCCAATACTACTGCTGTCTCAGAGATAAAAACTACTATTTCAAGCATTGAGAAGAAAGTAGAAAGTGCTACTACAAAATCTGATGAGGCCAAAAATGCTGTAGATATCTTGAAACAAAATATGACTTCTTATGATACTCAGTTTGAAGGAATTAATACAGATATTACAGATGTTAAAGCCGCCATTGAAGAAATCAAGAAAAATCCTGCGGCTGCAGAGTACGATGTTACATACGAAAATAGTATTTTTACATTTTTAAAGGATGGAGAAATCCAGAAAAGCTTTAAAATTGAAGGTGGTGGAGGATCTTCCTCAGATACTACTACTATTACTATTGAAAGAATCACAAATGCAGATGCTATTTTCTTACTTGGTTCAAAAGCAATTATTGAATATAGTTTTTCATCTGTAGATAATACTGGTGATACAACTGGAGCCGGTACTGCTGTGTGGAAAGTTGGTAATACTATTGTAGCTACGAATACGGCTGCGCAAGGAAACAATAGTTTTGATATCACTGAATATCTTAATGTCGGTGCAAATACTATTAGATTAACTATTACCGACAGTTTTGGGACACTTGCCACTAAGACATGGACTGTTACTATTGTAGAATTCAAACTTGAAAGCACATTTGATGATACTTTGTTATATACAAATACAGATGTAGTGTTTAGGTATACACCTTACGGAAATGTCAATAAGACTCTTCATTTTATTCTTGATGGAAAAGACTTAGGCACTGTTGAAACTCAGTCTTCCGGTAGAATTATGTCTTATAATATTCCTAAACAGGAACATGGCAGCCATTTACTCAAAGTATATATGACTGCGACAATTAACAATAAAGAAATAACCTCAAATACTGTTTGTAAGGATATTATTTGTGTTGATCCTACAAATAGAACTCCTATTATTGGATGTGCTCAACAGGAATTTACAGCACAACAGTACCAGGCAACAAGTATTAAATATGTTGTATATGATCCTGATCACAATCCCGCCTCTGTAAAACTATCAATTGATGGTAAAGTACAGAGCACTCTTTCTGTAAATCGTTCTGCTCAAATCTGGAGTTATAAGTCATCCACTGAAGGAAAACATAACCTGACCATCTCATGTCGTAAAGTGACTAAGATTTTATCAGTTAATATCACTAAACTTGATATTGATGTTGAACCAATCACAGCCAACTTAGCATTTGATTTTAACCCTGTTGGAAAATCCAATGGAGATACCGACAGACTCTGGACCGATAAAAATAACTCTGCTATTACTCTTTCAGTATCAGATAACTTTGACTGGGATAATGGTGGATACCAGATTGATGCTTCTGGAAACCAGTATTTCTGTGTAAAAGCTGGAACAACTGCTCAGATTAATTATAATCTCTTCGGAAAAGACCCGAAACAGACTGGTTCTGAATTCAAATTTGTATTTAAGACTCAGAATGTTCGCAATGCTTCTGCTACTTTCTTATCATGTATTGATGGTACTGAAGGCTCTGACGTAGGTATTAAAATGGATGTTCATGAAGCATACGTGAACACTTCTACTGACAGCTTATATTTTCCATATAGCGAAGAGGATATTATTGAATTTGAATATAATATCAATACAATTGATACAAAAGACACATCTGCAACTTCTATCATTATGACTTATGAAGACGGAGTTGGAGGAAGACCTCTTATTTATGATAATTCTCATAGACTGCACCAGTATTCTCCTGCCCAAATTTCTATTGGTTCTCCGGATTGTGATGTGTTGATTTATAGAATGAAAGCTTATTCTGCTTCTCTCACAGATTCTGACATTCTTGCTAACTTTATTGCAGATGCCAGAGATTCAGATGAAATGATTGCAAGATATAATAGAAACCAGATCTACAATGACAATAATGCTCTTACTCCAGATTCTGTAGCTAATGCTTGCCCGAATTTAAGAATTATAAAAATTGAAGCCCCTCACTTTACAAATGATAAGAAGGATTTTGTTAAAAATACTTCTATGGAATGTATTTATAAGAATGGGGATCCTAAATTAGATAACTGGAAATTTATTAACTGTTTCCACGCCGGACAGGGAACTACAAGTAATGAATATGGTTTTGCTGCCAGAAATATTGATGTTATTTGTTGTGCGGATGGTGTACATCAGATCAATAGTAAGATTCCTCTTGATCCTAACTATAAGACAGAGTTGGTTCTTGGCGATGGTACAAGATATGATGACGGTACAGGTAAAATTAGTCTTACAAGAAACTCTGTTCCAAATAATTGGTGGAATTTTAAAGTAAATGTAGCATCTTCAAATATGGCAACTAATGCATTAGGACAGAAGAGATTCAACGACTTTTTACCATATGAAAGTCCTGCAGTACGTAGAGATCCTAAAGTTAAAAACTCTATGGAATTTGTCAACTGTGTAATCTTTATTAAAGAATCTGATCCTGATATTACTACTCATAGAGAATTTCAGGATACAGACTGGCACTTCTACTCTCTCGGTAATATGGGAGATTCAAAGAAGACTGATATTACAAGAGCTTATGATCCAGAGGACATGAAAGAATTCTGTATTGAAATCAGTGACAATACTCTTCCAAACTCTGCATTCCAGACCGGTATAACAAACCAAGATGGAACTATGAAATATCCTATCAGTAAAGCTGAATGGAAAACTGGTAATACAGCATATGATGCTCTGTATAATAACTGGGATGGATCATTTGAATTCAGATATGATTGTTGCGGCGATTCTAAGGATGGTTCTGCTCTTACTTCTGATGAAGCAAAAAAGAAAATACGTACAGATAACAAACAGATTTGGAGAGACTTCTATGAGTTTGTAATTACGTCTAGTGATAAAGAATTTAAAGATGGCTTGAAAGATTGGTGTATTCAGGATGCAATGCTCTATTTCTATTTAGTTACACTCAGATATAGTATGATTGACAATAGAGCCAAGAATGTTTTCCCGCATTGGGCAAAACATTATATCACTCAGGAAGAAGCTACAACTATGGGTGATAAAGCTAAATATTATACTATAGATGATGATGCGGCTGCTCTGCATAATGGTTATAGATTTGATCTATGGGCATATGATATGGATACTCAGCTTGGTATTAATAATTCAGGTGAGTTGTCATTCCCATATGGTAAGGAAGATACTGACTATAAAGAAGAAGGAAATCCTTCATCTGGTTATGTTTTCAATGCTGCTGAATCTGTATTGTGGTGCAGAATACGTGATGTATTTACACAAGAATTAAGAAACATGTATCAGTCTGTAGATTCTAACTGTTGGTCTGATTCTCATTTAATTAATGAGTATGAGGCTTGGCAGAGCCAGTTCCCAGAAGAACTTTGGAGAATCCACTATGAAAGATTGTATATAAGAACATATCGTGCTGGAACAGTAAGATTCCTCAATGAGATGATGAATGGACGTGGAAAATATCATCTCAGACAATGGGAACGTGACCAGCATATTTATATGGGAACGAAATTCTTACATACAGATGTAAAGTCTGATCAGATTATGTTCAGATGTAATACACCTAAGAAAGTTGTAGTTAAACCAGATTATACTCTGAAAATCATTCCTTATTCTGATATGTATATTTCTGTACTTTATGGTAACTCTCCAGAAACCACTCAGGTACGTGCAAAAGCCGGACAAGAATATGAAATTACTACTAATCTAACAAACATGGATGATACAGCGATTCTTATCTATGCTGCATCAAGAATTGAGGCACTAAATGACCTCTCTGCTTGTTATATTCATGATAATGATTTCTCAAAGGCTTCTAAGCTGAAAACTCTTATCATTGGTAATAATACAGCTGGATATCAGAATACTTTTATGACATCTCTTAATATGGGTAATAATACTCTTCTTGAGACTTTGGATATTCGTAATTGTCCAAATCTTACAGGATCTGTTAACCTGTCTGCATGTGAAAATCTTATTAATCTTTATGCTGATGGAACTATTGTAACATCTGTATTATTTGCTAATCATGGTAAGATTGCTCATGCTTCTCTCCCATCTTCTATCAACACTCTTACACTCAAGAACCTCAAAGACTTAACTGATCTTAAGGTTGCAGGATACGATAATTTACAGACATTTGTATGTCAGAATTCTATCGTAGATGCTCTTGCTATCTTAAATGCTGCTATTAATACTCTTCGTACCGTAACAATTACTGGTATCTCATGGAATCTTGATGATACTACGCTTCTTCTGAAATTATCAAAACTTGCCGGTATTGATGATAATGGCGCTACTACTGAGCAGTCAATTCTTACTGGATCTGTTCATGTTCCTGTAGTCAGACAGCAGGAATATAAAGAATTTGTTGGTTCTGAAGATGAACCTGGAATCTGGACAGACCTTGTTCTTACTTACGATTCAATCATTACTCAATTCAAAGTTACATTTATAAATGATGATGAAAGTAATACTATCCTTGATATCCAGTACGTAGATAAAGGTGGAAACGCTGTTGATCCTACTACAAGAGAAGTTAATCCGATTCCTATTCCTACAAAGAAAAGCACAATTAAGCTTGATTATACCTTCAAAGGATGGGAAGGTTCAATGACAGGAATCTTTGCTGACAGAACTATTACTGCTGTATATGACAGTAAAATCCGTGAATATATTGTAAAATATGTTTCTAAAGGATTATCTCTTCAAGAATCTACTGCCCAGTATGGTTCTTATGTAAAATATACAGGTGATACTCCTGTATATACTGCTGAGGAATCTGCTTATAAGTACAATCTGTTTAAAGGATGGGATAAGTCAGGATTTGTCGATGGAAATAAAACGATCAATGCAGTATATGAAACATGCGAATACGTAGATGGATACTTTGATAGTAAGGATCTGGCCAATATGACACAGGTTGAGCTTTATACTCTTATGAAAATGGGACTTGAAGCAAAATCATTATCATTAAAAGATACATTAGATTTCAAACTTGGTGTTGATTATAGCTATGGCGATATTGAAGAGCATGAAGTTATTTCAACTGCGACTAAATTTGATGGAACAAACTATATTGACACCGGATTAAAGATCATGGAAAAAGACAGAGACTTTACAATTGCTATTGACTTTGAATTTGATTCAGGAAATAGTGTAAACTCCACTCTTGCTCAGTGTTTTCAAGGTGATGGTTCAAATGGATTCAGACTTTGGTATTCTCAGGAACCTCGTTTCTCATGGAATACTGATAGTATAACTCCATCTGCTGGAACAAACCGAGAGATTATTGTATTTCGTCATGAAGCTGGAAGTCAGAAGCTTTATGTGTACAATTCAAACATGACTGGGAAAGAAGTATCTTCTACTACTCTGAATGCGATCAGGATTCCAGAGCATAGTTCCACTCTCGTATTTGGATGTTCTAAAGCTGACGATGGAGCATATGAAAACTTTGCAAAAGGCACTATACATTGGGCTAAGGTTTGGTATGCGGATCTTGGCGAAGAACAATGTATGGATATTGCTTCTTGGATTCATGAAATTATTCCAATGGAAGTAGCTAAGTTTAAAGGATATTATCTGTCTGACGTTGCTTCAAAGAGAGCTAACATTACATTTGTTGCTTCTAATCTCCTTGGTACAGAAAAACCTTATAATAATAAGAGCACAAATGCAGGTGGATGGGCTGATTCTACATTAAATACATGGTTGAATACTCGTATGGTTAAGGCAATCTCTCCTTTATGGAAAGCTCTGATCAAACCTGTAAAAGTATACTCTTCTATTGGTAATAAATCTAATGACACTTCTGTATCTAATTGCAGATTCTATGTTCCATCTCTGTACGAAGTTGATCCTACTGCTACTTCTGAACCATATATTTCTGAAACAAATGCTCCTATTGCTTATTTCACAGATGATGATACCAGAAAGAAAGCAAAACCTTCTATTCCTGCAGAGTATAAATCTTATTGGACCAGATCTCCAAATGCTACAGTTGCAAACTGGTTGTATACGGTTAATGAATCTGGTGCAACATATGGATTCTCTTATCCAGGACAGAATTCTGGAATTTTACTTATGTTCTCAATTTCATGCGAGGGGTAACTATTCCCCTCTTATAAGGAGGATATCACATGTATTATAAAGTAATCAAAAATGATGAAGTCGTAGATGTCCTTAATCATATCCTGTATATCAAATATCAGGAAAAACATAGTCTGTTGCTTCTATGTGATATCACAGAAGCACAGGCTATTTTAAGCTCAGACGGAAAATATGGATGGCACATTGAAGGTCTCTATAATTTTCCGCCTGATAATGACATTTATGCAATAAAAGAAATTTCAAAATATGAATATGACAAATTGAAGAGGTGATCACAGCATGGCGTTAATTCCAACCTGGTATTCTGCATCAACTAAGCAAATTGCAGAAAAGGCTTTACAAAGAGGGGTGCTAAAATACCCAGGACTTTGTTACATCCAAGACAGTAAGAGTATAGCGTGGGTGACCATCGACAACACATTAGAATATGTCAAAGGAGATAAACAGATTACAGATGTAAAATGCATCGGATCAAATCTTATGTTTTTCTCTGGAGATAAACTGCTTTTCTCTTATGACATATCTATGACTGACGAAGATAAAGGTCATATTATTGAAGAGGTCAAGAAAACAATCGGATTGGATAATTATGTCAAGTCTTCTGAGCTTTCTACTCTTTTAGATAATATAATCGGTAATCTTGAAGATAAGTCCACTGTTGTAGACTATATCAACAGCTTATCTTATAACAAATTATTTGACGTACCTATTGTAAATCTTATAGGTACACTTACTGTTCCTGTGAAGATATCATCACTCGATGATGGTATTTATAAAGTAAAAGGCCAATGTATCATTGGCGGAAACAATACTACTGTTCAATCTTCTGCAGACGATGTTCTGTATCTTGTATCTCATGATGCTGATACTTCCAGCACAACAATCACAAAAATGCAAGGAAAATCTATTACATTGTATTTCATTCAGCAAGATGGTGAATATACGACTGATCGTTATGTCACTGAAAGCTGGATTAATGAACAGAATTTTGCAAGTGCTGATTCTGTAAAAGAATATGTTTCAAATATCATTGAAGAAACTGTTCTGGATGTTTTAGATGATCATATTGACGCTGCTTTAGATAGAAAACTTGGTGGTATTGATTCTAAAGATTTAACAAATATATTTCAAGGAGGAAATTAATTATGGCAAAATTACAGTTCGCTACACTTTCTAATCTTCAGGAGTTTTTAAATCTGCATAACGTACAGATCGACTCTAAAATCAGTGAGGCTGTCAAAAACTCAATTAAAACAGTATCTCAGTCAGAAGACGGATACACACTTTATTTCTACACAAAAACTGCTCCAGTAACTATTGATGAAGCAGCATTTACTATTACTATTCCTCAGCCAACAGGTAAGGCAGATAAAGTAAAAGGAGCTATTTCCGGACATCTTGCAGGTCTTGATGCTAATGGTAATCTGATAGATTCTGGAAAGGCAGCTACAGATTTCGATGCAGCCGGAGCTGCTAACACAGCAAAAACAGAAGTAATGTCTTATGTTGGTACTATTCCTGCTGATGCAAAAGCTAAAGATGTAGTTTCTTATATTAAAGAAGCTGTAAAAACAGGCACATATGATGATTCTGCTCTGAAATCCAGTGTTGCAGCTAATACCGCAGCAATCAGTACTCTTAATGGAACTGGTGACGGATCAGTAAAGAAAGCTGTTGCAGATGCAGTCGCTAAAATCGTCGCAGATGCTCCAGAAGCATATGATACACTGAAAGAGATTTCTGATTGGATTTCTACACATACATCTGATGCTGCTACAATGAATTCTCAGATCAAAACAAATAAAGAGGATATCACAAAGCTGAAGACTCTTATCGGTACTCTTCCAGAATCTGCTACATCCAAAGATATTGTAAACTATATTGCTGAGTATGTATCTAAAGCTCTCGCAGACTCTGATCTTTCTCAGTATGCAAAAGCTGCTGATCTTGAAGCTGCTGTAGGAAGAATTGATACTATTGAAAAGAAATTACCTACATTAGAAGCTGCTGATAAAAAGAATGCAGAAGATATTACTGCTGTTAAAGGCAGAATGGATACAGCAGAAGGCAAAATTACTGCTGTAGAAAAAGATCTTGCTACTGAAAAACCGAAGATTGCTAAGAACACATCTGATATCACCGCTCTTAAAGGGCTTGTTGGAGATGGATATGAAGCAATTCCAAGTGCGTCTATCAAAGGTTTATTTACTGCGTAAAAATACAATTGATTTTATTGGGAGGAGGGCTGCAATGCTCTCCTTCTATTTTAAAAATAAAAATGGAAGGATGTGACTAATGCAAAATGAAAGAACAATTTCTTAATCTCACTGGATTAACAGAACTGGTTGGTTATTTGAAGACAAGTATAGCTAATCATAAAGAAATACTTCCATATGCTTCCAATAAGTTATTTCCGTCTGTTGGAGATATAAATACTATTTATATAAATACTGCTACGAATACTATTTATCGTTGGGATAGCTCAAGCAAAACTTATATCACTCTAGCAAAAGCCGTAAAGTCTGTTGCTATTTCAGAAGCTACTGAAAACGGAAAAATCACACTCACTGTAGATGGTAATAAAACTACTGTTCCTATTCATGGATTAGGATCTGCTGCATATACAAATTCAAGTGCTTACTCTCCTGCCGGGCATACTCATACAAAAGCTCAGGTAGGGCTTGGCAATGTAGATAATACTGCCGATGCAAATAAGAGTGTAAAACATGCAACTACTGCTGATAGTGCAACTACTGCAGGAACAGCTACAAATGTATCCGCTGGAGAAGGTACTGCTGATGCAGCTAGACATGTTTGGTTTTCTGACTCTACCACAGAGACAAAGCGAGCATACAGCGATAAGTTTAAATATAATCCTGTTACTAATAATCTGACGGTAAATGTTACAGGAAATGCTGCGACTGTAAGTAGTGTCGCATGGGGTAACATTACAGGAAAACCTTCTACCTATACTCCTTCTGCGCATAATCATAATGATTCAACTATTACTTCTCTCAACGCAAGTAAACTCTTTGGAACAATTGATATTGCAAGGCTTCCCCATGGAGCATTAGAACGTCTGGTTATTGTTGAAGATGATACTGCACGTTTTAAACTTACTACTGCTAATATTCAGCTTGGTGATACCGTAAAAGTAACTAAGACTGAAAAAATGTATTATGTTGTTGATGAGAGCAAATTATCTTCTGAGGCTGGTTATTCAGTATATACTGCCGGAACTGCTACTTCTGTACCATGGTCTGGAGTTACTGAAAAGCCTAGCAGCTATCCACCAGCATCTCATAATCATGATGAACGTTATTATACCGAGACTGAGATGAATAGTAAATTAGCTGAAAAAGCTACAAAAGTACATACGCATACTAAAAGTGAAGTTGGATTAGGCAACGTTGACAATACTGCTGATGCCACAAAAAGTGTTAAATATGCTATTTCTGCAGGTAGCGCATCATCTGCCGCTGCTCTTACTTCTAATGCTGGATCATCAACTCAGCCAGTATATTTCTCAGGTGGTAAGCCAGTAGCTTGTTCATATACACTTGGTAAGTCAGTGCCTGCAGATGCATTATTTACCGATCATACTTATGGAAACATGAAGGGTGCTACTTCTTCTTCTGCCGGAAGTGCTGGTCTTGTTCCTGCACCTAATATAGGAGAACAATTAAAATTTCTTCGTGCAGATGGTACATGGGTAATTCCTACAAATACGACATATTCTGTAGGTACATCAAGTTACTCAGGAATAACTAAGCTTTATACCGAAACTGGGTCGGCTATAGATGGTACCATGACTCAAAATGCTATTACAACTGCCCTAAATGGAAAATCTGCTACTGGACATACACATAATTATGCTGGATCATCTTCAGCCGGTGGAAATGCGAACGCAGCTGTAAAATTAGCTACTGCAAGAAAGATTGGTAGTGCTTCATTCGATGGCACTGCCGACATTACTTTATCTCAGATGGGACTTAATGTTCCTGTTGAAATTACAAAGGCTGATTATCTTGCAAAAAAGAAAGCTGGAACTTTAAACGCAAATACCTATTACAATGTTATTGATGAATATGATTCTGCAAATGTTATTAACGACTCATCTGTAACAGCCAACAGTACGTTTTCAAGTACTAAATCAGAAAAAACATATGCAAAGAAAAGTACACTTGTTAATACTACTCTCACAGCAAGTAAATGGACTGGATCTTCTGCCCTATATAGTTATGTATTATCCGTATCTGGAGTAACTTCTTCAAATATTGTAGAAATAGATTATGCTTCTAATGCTTCATCTGCTGCTATTGAAGCTTACCAAAATGCAATGTTAGCTGACGGAGGGCAGACTACAAATCAAATTACTATAAAAGCAACCGAGAAACCAACTGTAGATATTCCCATTACTATTGTTATAAGAAATGATTTATAAAAGGAGGCGATAACATGGCAATTTATAAAGGTGAACAATGTCTTGCCGGAGTTGGTAAGAATGCAACTATTAAAATTGGTACTGCCGAAACTGGTTCTTCAGCTGCAGTAACTAATTCTGGCACCGATACAGATGCTATATTGAATTTTACATTACCTAAAGGTGATCAGGGAGTTGGAATTTCAAGCGTTATCCCTCATTATCTTGCAAATCCTAAATCGCAAGGAGTGACCAGATCAACTACTGGATGGGCGACTTCTGCTCAGGTTATGACATCTACAAACAAATATTTGTGGTGTTATCATGAATTTGTTTTGACAAACAATAATCATTTGTACACTACTCCAACAGTTATAGGTGTTTATGGAGATAAAGGTGATCCGGGTACAACTGATTATAATGGATTACAGAATAAACCGGTCGTTAATGGGGCTGTAACTGCTTATCAGTCAGATATTATGAAATCTCAGTTAAGGAATGTGACGTTCTCTACTGAAGAACCTAAGACAACTGATGGTAAACCTGGTGATATGTGGGTGGTGTATGGCGATGAGTAATATTAAAACTGGTGATATTTTAAATTTTAATTATACTGGTGCTGTTCAGAGTATAACATTGCCTAAAGGAACATATAAATTGGAGTGCTGGGGTGCTCAGGGTGGAAATGGATGTACTGACAATTCATATACTGGCGGTAAAGGTGGTTATTCTATTGGAACCATTTCTCTAAATACTAAAATTACTTTATATATTTATGTTGGTGGTCGAGGTGTAAGTTCTGAAGCTTCTGGATCTGGTGCAATTAGAGCTGGTGGTTTTAACGGCGGTGGCTCTGGTCGAGATTGGAGTTCAACGGATCATGGTGGCTCTGGTGGTGCTGGCGCTACTGATATACGTATTAACCAAGACTCTTTTTATGCTCGTGTTATCGTAGCTGGTGGTGGCGGTGGAGCATCTGATGATGGGAATGGTGGCTCTGGTGGTGGCGTAAGCGGAATTTCAACTGGTGCTAGCGCTGGTACTGCAACAAGTGGTAGCGGATTTGGACAAGCAGCTGCTTCTAGTTATACTTCTGGAGAATGCGGTGGCGGTGGCGGCGGTTGGTATGGAGGCTATGGTGGCGATTCCGAAAATATTCCTGGTGGCGGTGGTTCTGGATATGTGTATATTTCTTCTACGGCTTCTAATTACCCATCAGGCTGTTTACTTAACTCTTCTTATTACTTGTCTGATGCTAAAACCATAGCAGGCAATAATTCTTTTGTTTCTCCCACAGGTTCATCTGAGACAGGGCACTCTGGTAACGGCTATTGTCGAATTACTGTTATTGAATGCAAGAATACGGCACTATATACCAGAATAAACAATTCAATGAAAAAGGCTACTGCATTCTATTTCAAATTAAATAATAACAAAATGTACGGTATTGGTTCTGCTAATTCTAATGGTGCAGTTATGAATTTTGATTATACTGGATCAGTCCAGACTGCTACATTGACTCCTGGTAGATATAAACTTGAGTGTTGGGGAGCAGAAGGCGGAATCGGTAATGGAGGCACTGGAGGTTTAGGAGGATATTCTAAAGGTGAATTATTAGTAACTCAAAATTTAACTTTGTATATGTATATAGGGTCAAAAGGATATTCTAAAGTAGAAACTGTTGTTTTTAACGGAGGAGGTCTAGCTGAAGCTAGTTCCAATTACAATTCAGGCTCCGGCGGCGGAGCTACTGATATTTCGTTGAAAAAAGATTCTTGGGATAGCACAAACCACTTTTATAGTCGTTTAATTGTTGCTGGTGGTGGCGGCGGTGGCGCAGGTGCTAGTGGCTCTGGATATAATGGTGCATATGGCGGCGGAGAAGTTGGCGGTGGAGTTTCTATATCCAATAGCGCACATGATACCGTCTCAGGGGGGACACAAACAACCGCAGGTATAAGCTCTACTACTTATACAGGTTTAACTGGTGGAAGTTTTGGAAAAGGTGGTACTTATCAAGGCGGAGGCAGTGAGTCTGGTGGCGGAGGAGGCGGCGGCAGTGAGTCTGGTGGCGGAGGAGGCGGCGGCTGGTACGGAGGTGGCGCTGGATCTTATGGAACTGCTGGCGCTGGTGGATCAGGTTATGTCTACACTTCTACCACTGCTTCAAATTATCCTTCTGGATGTCTATTAAATTCTACTTATTATCTTTCTAATGCTCAAACCATTGCTGGCAACCAATCATTCCCTTCACCAACAGGTGGTACAGAAACAGGCCATTCAGGTAATGGCTATGTAAGAATCACTAAATTAACAAATATAATATATCTTACTCATGCTAATAATGACATAATGGATTTTAATTATACAGGTTCAGTACAATCTAAAACTCTAAAACCAGGTACGTATACAATAGAATGCTGGGGAGGCCAAGGAGGAACTTATAGTAGTTACATAGGCGGATATGGTGGCTATTCCAAAGGCACAATTACTCTTACTAAAACGACTACTGTTTATGTATCTGTTGGTGGAGCTGGATCTTCATCTTCTACTGCTGCAGGATTCAATGGTGGAGGAACTGGTATTTCTTCTGGTAGAGGTGGCGGCGGAGCTACAGATGTTCGTATAGGTCAAAATTCTCTATATTCAAGAGTTATCGTAGCCGGAGGTGGCGGCGGAGCTGGTGTAACAAGTGCCAATGCTAATCCTTGTGGTTGTGGCGGTGGAGAATATGGTGGAGATGGCTATTATAATAACACTACCGGTTCTTATACTACTGGTCAAAATAGATCTGGCGGTAGTGCCTCACAAACTGCAGGTGGTATAACTTGGGGTACAGGCACTCAGGCTACTTTTGGTCAAGGCGGAAATGCTTCCGGCTACTCTTGTGGTGGTGGAGGCGGTGGCTGGTACGGTGGCGGCGGAGCCTATGACAGTGATTTTGACTCTGATGGACGTTGGGGTGGAGGAGGCTCAGGATATGTTTATACCTCTTCTACAGCTAAAAATTACCCTAACGGATGTCTACTAAATTCTACTCATTATCTCACAAATGCTCAGACTATCGCAGGAGACACTTCTTTTACTTCTCCTACAGGATCAGCAGAAACTGGTCACACAGGCAATGGATTCTGCAGAATTACAAATTTGAACCCAACACAATATGGATTATACGTAAAAACGAACTCTGGTTGGAAACACATAGATTTATAAAAGGAGGGCTTAACTATGCCGATTATATTTCACGGAACAGGTAGTGGCGGCTCTGCTAAAAAACTAAAAACCGCACGAACTATTAATGGTACGAATTTTGATGGTACAGCTAATATTACTACTGCTAATTGGGGAACAACAAGAACCGTTACTGTAGGAAATACAAGTAAATCTGTAAATGGATCTGGAAACGTAAGTTGGTCGTTAGCTGAAATAGGTATTCATCTTTCAACAACGGAACCTGCAGCTAGTGACGGAAAGAATGGAGATATTTGGATTACTTATGAATAAAAGACTGAAAGGAAGGTGAGGCTTATGGCTTGTAGTAATGGATGTGGAACTTCTTGTGCTACTGACTGCACTCATTCATCATCTGGTGGATGTGGTGGTTCTTGTGGTGGTTCTTGCTCTACTAACTGTACTGGTGGATGTTCTGGATATTGTGATGGAACTTGTAAGGGAGGTTCAGGAAGTACTTGTTCTGACTGTACTGCCAAATGTGCTAATGACTGTACTGGAGCTTGTACAAGTACTTGTGTAACCGGATGCACTGGCTGTGGGAACAACTGTGATGGAGACTGTACAAGCGCCTGTGCTCAAAGGTGCTCTAATGATTGCAATGCTGCATGTACTGCTACTTGTGCTTATGATTGCGAGCATACTTGCACTGCTTCTTGTGCCAACGATTGCACCAGTTGTGGTGGATCTTGCTCAAGTAATTGCTCAGGAAATTGTGATTCCGGTTGTTATACTGGTTGTTATGGTTGTGATTCTACCTGTTCTGGTGGTTGTTCTGGCACTTGTAATACTACTTGCACCACCACTTGCGCCAATGACTGCACTGGCGGATGTAAAGGAACCTGTACAGGTGGATGTGGTGGTTCTTGTGATAACTCATGCGGCTTTTCTTGTGAAGCTTCATGTGATAACAATTGTACTGCTATTTGTTCTGTATCTTCTGTGTACGGTGGAAACTCGGAAAAGAGTGTATTGAATTTTGCTTATACAGGTAAAGCTCAATCTGTAACCCTCGAACCCGGAAAATATGTTCTTGAATGTTGGGGAGCACAGGGAGGTTATCGTTCTAATTCTAGTTATGGTGGAAAAGGTGGCTATTCTACAGGAACTTTAACATTGACTCAAAAAACTACTATATACATATATGTTGGTGGATCTGGAAATTCTGTTACATCAGCATCAAATTCAATCTATCCCGGAGGTTTCAATGGTGGTGGATATAGATACAATTATAAAGGTGGTGGTGGCGCTACTGATATTCGTATTGGAAGTGCTTCTTTATATGCAAGAGTAATTGTTGCTGGTGGTGGTGGTTCTGATGGTAGTTCTGGATATAGTGGCGGATATGCTGGCGGCGTATCTGGTGCTAGGGGTAATTTTGGATGTGGTTCATATGGATATGGTGGATCTCAAACTACTTCATATTCATCTTTAAGTGCTATTAATTCACAAGGCACCACAAATTCTTCTTCTAACTGTGCTGCTGGTTTTGGTTTCGGTGGTTTTGGATGTTATTACGCTTCAGGTTACGGCGGAGCTGGTGGCGGAGGATGGTACGGTGGACAAGGTACTTATCCTGATGGTTCTGGAGATGATGATGGCGGTGGCGGAGGTGGTTCTGGTTACGTTTATACTTCCTCTTCTGCTTCTAACTATCCTCAAGGCTGTCTTCTAAATTCATCTTACTATCTTTCTGATGCTTCTAATTTATCTGGCAATGAATCTTTTAAATCTCCTTCTGGCACTACAGAAACTGGTCATTCTGATAATGGCTATTGTAGGATTACCTGTTATATCAAAAAGAAAACTCTACATTGTAAAATGAACAATGAAATTAAAAAAGCAGCTCCAGTATTTATGAAGATGAACAATAAAATTTATGATGCTGGCGCTAATGCTGTAATGGATTTTGTTTATACAGGAACAGCTCAAGCTATATCACTTCCAAGAGGACAATATATTATAGAGTGTTGGGGTGCTCAAGGCGGTTCATATAGTAGTTATTATGGTGGTGCTGGAGGATATTCTGTCGGAACAATAACTCTAACTAAAAATTCTACGGATGTATATATTTATGTTGGTGGACAACCAGAAGCTACAACTTCAACAGGTGAAACACCTGGTGGATTTAACGGAGGAGGAAAAGGTTGTTCAAGAACTTATAATTATAGTAGTTATGGACAAGGCGGCGGCGGTGCAACCGATGTTCGTATAGGAAAAAATGATCTTTATGCTAGAGTTATTGTAGCTGGTGGCGGTGGAGGTTCATCATCAGAAAATTCGCTTACAACAAAATATGGCGGTGGAACTACTGGTGGTTCTTCTGCTTCTGGATATGGAGCTACACAAACTGCTGCAGGTACAAATGGTTCGTTTGGTCAAGGTGGTTCTGCAACAACTTCTGGAACTAATTATAATTATGGTTCCGGCGGTGGCGGAGGTGGATGGTATGGCGGTGGTGCATGTTCTGATTATAGTGATAGCACTAACTACCAAGGCTATAATGGCGGAGGTTCAGGATATGTTTACACTTCAGCTACTGCTGCTAATTATCCAAGTGGTAATTATGTAAATTCTTCTTACTACCTTACCAATGCGCAAACTATAGCAGGAAATCAATCATTTAAATCACCTGATGGAACAAATGAAACAGGCCATACCGGAAATGGTTTCTGTCGAATCACCCGTAAATCAGGAAAAATATTTGTAAAACAAAACGGATCATGGATCAAAGTGTAATGCTTTGGTCCATGTTTAAATTACAGGAGGAATTGTTATGAAACTTATTTTAAAAGATGGACAAGAACTAATTATTACTCGTGCTAACGATACATATTCATATGAAGGATATAAAGATGGGTTGGGAAATGATATGAATAGAAATATCGTGGCTACTATTTCTATCTTCAATTCTGATAAATCTTTAAACACTATTAAGGATATGATTACTGATGAAAATAGAACAGGTTTTAAAATTATTTATGGGAATACCCAGAAAGATTATACTGGAATGAAAATTGAGAGTATTTCAGAAGAAATCTCCAATGAAAGAAGTGTTATTAATATCTCATTAGCTACAGATAAAACCATAGCTCCTACTGAGACCACTGAAACAACAACAGAAAAAACTAAAGAAGAAACTAAAGAAAAAACGGAAACAGCTTCTGATAAATAATTAAGAATGAAAGGAATATAAGGATATGAGAAAAATAATCGTAAAGGTTGATAAAGAAAAAGCTACAGAGCTTGAAAGAGTTAATTTTGAATTAAACTTCGTAAAAGACATTGTACAGAGAGTTATTGAATCACATCCAAGCGATTTAGAACTCATCAATGGAGATACTCTTATGTCTTACAATAAACGTGGTGCAGAATTACAGAGAAAGTATGCTGCTCTTGCAAATGAGATGGCAAAGGAATACATCCCAGAATACCTCGAAGGTCATCAGTATAGTTGGATTATTCCAAATAATTCTGACGAAATGACTATTACTATTAAATGTAATTGTGAGATTCCAGAATTAGAGGGAATAGCATGAAAAGGACAGAACAATATTCGGACCAGATAGCTAGACTTTATCCATCTAAGAAGGTAAAAACCGATGACGGACAAAGAATATTAACACAGAGTATCACTTTTCAAGTAACTGATGATTGCAACCTTGCGTGTCTATATTGTTACCAAGGACACAAAGGAAAAAATCGAATGTCGTTTGAAACAGCTAAGAAATTCTTTGATTTAGTTGTATCAGGTGAAAAAGGTTTTAAATCTTATATCAATCCAGAGAAATCTCCTGGATTGGTTGTAGATTTCATTGGAGGAGAACCCTTTCTTGAGATAGAGCTTATAGATCAAATCTGTACTTATATTATGGATAAACTCATAGAGTTGGATCATCCTTGGGCCATGAAAACTATGTTCTCTATTTGTTCAAATGGTGTTTTATACAGAGACGAAAAAGTACAAGCATTTCTTCGTAAGTGGGCCAATAGATTATCTTTCTCAGTTACTATTGATGGGAATAAAGAATTACATGATTCCTGTCGAGTTTTTCCAGATGGTGGTCCAAGTTATGACATAGCTGTCGATGCTGCGTCAGATTGGATGAAACGTGGAAATCATATGGGAAGCAAGATCACAATTGCTCCGGGCAATATCAGCTTTCTATACGATGCTATTAAGCATATGGTCGATCTTGGATATGATGAAATCAATGCCAATTGTGTATATGAAAAGGGTTGGACACCTGTACATGCAACTGTTCTTTACGATCAAATGAAACGCATATCTGATTATTTCTTGGAACAGAATTTTGATTTTGAACGTGATTTCTTCTGTTCCCTTTATAATGAAGACTTCTTTCAGCCTAAAGATCCTGATGATTTACAAAGTTGGTGTGGAGGCGTTGGTAATTCAATGATTGCTTGCGATCCTCAAGGTCGCATATTTCCATGTATCAGATATATGGAATCTTCTCTTAATGGAGAGCAAGAACCGTACTCTATTGGTGATGTAGATAATGGTATAGGATGCACAGAATGTTATAAATGCAGAATTAATTGTATGGCAAAAATAGATAGAAGGACACAGAGTACAGATGAATGTTTCTATTGTCCTATAGCTGCAGGATGTTCTAATTGTTCTGGTTATGATTATCAAGTGAATGGTACTCCTGACTCAAAAGCTACTTATATATGTGTTATGCATAAAGCTCGTGCTCTTGGGAATCTGTATTTCTGGAATAAATATTATAGAAAAAATAATATGAGTAAGCGAATGAAAAACTATGTGCCAGATGAATGGGCGCTTGAGATTATTTCTGAATCAGAACTTAATATGTTGAAAGAACTTGAAAGAGAGGATTAAAAGCCTCTCTTTTTTATTGACTAAAAGGAGGCTTGATATTATGGCAGAAATTAAAGGAATTGATGTTTCCAGATGGAATGGAAACATCGACTGGAAAACTGTTGCTAGTTATGGAATGGGCTTCGCTATCCTAAGAATTACAGAAAAAGGAAATATTGTTGATAGCACATTCGAACCTAATTATAAAGGCTGTATTGAGAATAAAATTCCTGTTGGAGTCTATAAATACAGCTATGCTACTACTATTGCTCAGATTAAAAATGAAGCAAATGTAGTTATTAAAACATTGAATAAAAGAAAACTGGATTATCCAGTGTTTCTTGATATAGAGGATAAATGTCAGGAGAATTTATCTGACAATTTAATGATGAAAATGATCGAAGCGTTTAGAGCTATTATTGTCAAAGCTGGATATAAATTTGGTATTTATTGCGGCTATTCTTGGTATCAGAACCAGTTACCAGAAGGTGCTAAAAAGTATGATTGTTGGGTTGCCCGATATCCTAATAATGATACCGGTGAATTACAGGAAAGATTAAGAGTTCCTGCTTCTACTGGTGTTATTGGATGGCAATACTCTAGTAAGGCAACCATTCCTGGTATTCCAACAAAAACTGATCGAAGTGTATTCTATAAAGACTATTCTAAATCTTCTACTACTTCTACAAACTCTCCCAAACCAACAACTACACAAGGAAGTGACGCTATGAACAAAGAAAAGGCTATTGATGCTCTTATTGCTTGCGCTGAAAATGAGGTTGGATATTTAGAGAAGAAATCTAATTCTCAGCTTGATGATAAAACTGCAAATGCAGGTTACAATAACTACACTAAATACTGGAGAGATGTATATCCTCAGTATCAGGCACAGGCTTGGTGCGCTGCATTTGTGAGCTGGTGTATGATGAAAACATTCGGTCTTGATGTAGCTAAAAAACTCCTTAAACATTGGCCTTATGTATACTGTCCTACTCTTGGAAATCTCTTCACAAAGTATGCAAATCCACAGCGAGGAGACATTGTAATCTTCTATCGTAATGGTACATTCGCTCATACTGGATTAGTAACAAAAGTCGAAGGAGATAAATTTTATACTATTGAAGGTAACACTTCAGCTGGCTCTACTGTTGTTCCAAATGGTGGAGGAGTTTTTGCTAAATCTTATTACAATTCTAATCTTCCAGGCACTAAATTCTGTCGTCCAGACTATTCTATTGTCACATCTATTTTAACATCTACTGCACCTGTACAGCCATCTTATACTGCATGGGTAGGTTCTTGTACAGCTAATGGAACAGATGTATTCTCAGACGCTACAGGAGCTTCTAAGCTAAGTACATATCCTAAACTTAATGCAGGTAATCTTGTGGATATCATCGGTGAATCTGGTACAAGATATCAGGTTCGTATCGCTGCAAAATATATAGGGTATGTAGAAAAATCTAACATTAAAAATCCTAATACTCCTGCTGCAACAACTACAAAAAAATATCCATTTGTAGGAAAAGTAACTGCAAGTAAATTGAATGTTCGCAAAAAACCCGGTACTGAACATCCGTTACTTCCAGAGTATCCGATGTTAAATAAAGACAATCTTATTAATGTCCTCGGAGTTACAAAAGATACTAAAGGTGACAGATGGTACAAAGTATCAATCACTAAAAAAGAATATGTTGGCTATGTATCAGCCAAATATATCATTAAGGCATAAGGAGGTACGTCATGGGTATTGAACAGATACAGAAAATCCATGAGTTTGGTGAGATCAATGTGATCATATCTTTACTTCTTTGTGCAATGCTTGTTATAGCTTTAAAAGCTGGATGGGAGAAACTTCTTGATGTTCTTGGTCTCGAAACAAAAGCATCTCTACAGAAGAAAGCTTTAGAGAAGAAGTTGTCTGATATGGAACAGAAAATTGCTGATTTTGAACAGTCTCAACATAATTATCATGACCAGTCCATTAATATCAGAGATGATCTGAGAACAAATCAAAATACTCTGAGCACACAGCTTACTGATCTTACAACTTTGATGCAGAACTTTATAACTAATCAAGATGAGTGTACTGTAGCATCATTTAGAAGTTCTCTCTGGAGAATGCATAGAGACTTTATGGCACAAGGATACATCACACCGGATGGATTAAAGACATTCCTAGAGATGGGAAAGCTTTATGAAAAGGCTGGTGGAAATGATATTTATCATGAGAAATTACTTCCAGATATTGAATCTCTGGAAGTCAGATATACAAAAGACAATGTACTATAATTTATGGGTAGTCAAGCATTATACTTGGCTACCCATTTTTTTACTTTGATTCTTTATCAAGCATATTCCGAACGTCTTCTACAGAAAGCCCTTTTTCTCGAAGTAATTTGGCAAGATCTTTCATAGACTTTTCTTCTTTTACGGCTGCTTCTTTCTTCTCTGCTGCAACAAGATCTTTAGAAAGATTCTTTTTCTGCACTCTCAAGCCTTTGATATCTTCTGTAAGCTTAGTAATTTGTTCTTCTATAGATGTAATTTGTGCCTTAATTTCTTCTGATGTAAGCTCTACTTTTCTTACTCTTGCCATTTTTTAACTACCTCTTTTCGATTTAATAAGGGTGAAATAAGGGTGAAGTTTTTAAGAAGTGCTTGTTTTATAAGGCTCTAAGTCGGTTTTTCATGGGTACCGGAAACCACTGCTCTATCCACTGAGCTACAGGCGCGTATCTTGAAAATC
>OLSJ01000631.1_pt1 | contig 26326 bp, 19 predicted proteins | sample 1672151 | NCBI WGS metagenome assembly OLSJ01 (sample SAMEA3136653, study PRJEB25190) | human gut metagenome | biome: human gut; feature: human-associated habitat; material: faeces | place: Austria | collected 2013 | reverse complement strand
CGCGCCCTTGAAGTTGAACGTCAGATTGTCCAAATGCGGCCCGCGCAGCGTCGGCTGGTTACGGCGTTTGGTAAAACGCCGTAACTCGACGCCGTAACCCTACAGCTCCGTTACCTCAACGCTGTTGTAGACCTCGTCCCAGCGGTCCATGACCAGGTGGCCGGTCTTGGGATCCATGGCGTTGAGCTTGCCACAGGCATTGGCGGTCTTGAGCACCGTGACGTCGTCGACGCCAGCAGCAATGGCATGTGCAAAGCCGGCGATGGTCGAGTCACCGGAACCCGTCGCGTTCACAGCCGCAATCGCAGGCGTCTTGGCGCGGAACGCGCGACCCTCATGGAAGCCCACCGAACCGGCAGCGCCCATCGAAACGACAACCCAGGGAATACCGGCAAAACGGTCATCGGCGGCAAGCGCCTCGCGCAGGGCATCGACATCATCGGTCGTAAAGGACGTACCCAGCAGTCCGTTAATCTCGGTCAGGTTGGGCTTTACGAGCTCAGGCTTAGCGTCGGACTCCAGCGCGGCCTCCAGCGATGCACCCGAGGTGTCGAGCAGCACCTTGGCGCCCGCCTCCTCGGCGATCTTGACGAGCTCGGCATAGTAGCCGGCATCGACACCACGCGGCAGCGAGCCCGAAAGCGTCACAACGTCCGCCTTCGCTGCAAGCTCGGCAAACTTGGCCGTAAAGGCCTCGAGCTCGGCCGGGGCGATCTGCGGGCCGCTCTCCAAAAGCTCGGTCTGATTACCCTCGTGCAGAATATTCAGGCAAATGCGCGTCTCACCGGCGATGGGCACAAATTCGTTCTTGACGCCATCGGCATCCATGAGCTCGGCCATATAGGCACCCATGTGGCCGCCAAGCAGGCCAGTCGCGAGCACGTCGTCGCCCAGCTGCAGCAACACGCGGCTCACGTTGAGGCCCTTACCGCCAGCGGTCTTTTCGGGCGTCACGCGGTTCACGTCGTCGATGATCAACTTGTCGAGCTGATAGCGCGTATCAATCGACGGATTCATGGTAACGGTCAGAATCATATTGAACTCCTGTTTCCGGGGCGGCATAACCCGCCCCAAACATACGATAGCTCGTTAAAGGATCTCGATCTCAAAGCCGCGGGTAACGGTCTCCCCCGGCTTGGCCACCAGGCAGCCGCGCTTGTGCTCCAGAATATCGTCCTCGTCGGAGCAGGTGGACAGACCACCCCACGGTTCCACGGCCACAAAGTCGCCCTCGGGCTTGCTCCACACAATCAGGTATGGCATATCGGGGAACGTCAGGCGCACGCCCTTGTCCTCGGTTTTCTTGGTAAGCGTAACCACGCGGCTCTCGAGCACGTCAAAGATGGTCTCTGCGAAGTCAAAGAGTTCGTGCGTCAGCGGCAGGTCATGGCCAACCATCGGGTTCTTGCTGCGATGCTCAACATCAATCAGGCCCGTCGAGGGAACGGCAGTACAGAGCTCGGCGGCCTCGCGCTGCTCAAAACGGAGCTCGTAGTCGTCATAGGACTCGCCCTCGTCAAGCGGGCACTTAAAGCCAGGGTGACCGCCCACAAAGAACGGCATGTCCTCGGTGCCCTCATTGGTCACCTCGTACGACACGGCCACCTTTTCCGAATCGATCGTGTAACGAGCAACGATCTTAAACGGATACGGGTACTGCTCGAGCAACTCGACATGGTCGGCAGAGCTTAAGCTCAGCGCAACCATGTTGTCGCTCTGCTCCTCGAGCTTCCACTCCTGTTTGCGCGCAAAGCCGTGGCGGGCGAGCTTTACCTCGCGACCGCCCATGGTCATTGCGTGGCCGTCACGAAGGCCACCGCAAATCGGAAAGCAAATGGGTGCCTGGCCCGACCAGACCGCCGGGTCACCCTGCCACAGGTACTCACGGCCGTTGGCCGCAATAGAAGTGAACGAGCCGCCAGCCGTGCTCAGTGCTACGCGAATAGAACCGTTATCAAGAACAAACTCCATAGGAGCCTTCCCTTTCTTACGACAGCCCGCCAAGTCAATAGGGCTGATAGAAAACCGGCCCGCGCCCCCTCACAGAAACGCGAGCCGTCAACGGACTGGTTAATTACGCCGGATACCCGCTAATCATGGTATTCGCCGCGGTCCCACTTCTCGAGGAACTCGTCAAAGAAGTGCGGGTCGGCCTGAGCCTCGGCGTCGGCCTTGTTGCAGGCATCGATCTTGGCGATCAGGGCATCGTGCTCGGGGGTCTTCTCGTAGGGCTCCTCCAAGAAGGCAAGCATGATATCGGCCATCAGGAACTCGCCGGTAATCTTGCCGCCAAAGCCCACGATGTTGGCGTTGAGCTCGCGACGGGCATACAGGGCAGAGGTCATGTCGCGAACCAGGGCGCAGCGGGCGCCGGGAACCTTGTTGACGGCGTTGGTGATGCCGATGCCGGTGCCGCACAGGGCCACGCCAAAGTCGGCCTTGCCGCTAGCAACGGCCTCGCCCACGGCCTTACCGTAGATGGGATAGTGCGTACGGGTGTGGCTGTAGGTGCCGCAGTCGAGCACCTTGTAGCCAGCCTGCTCCAGGCGGTCGGCCAGATAGATCTTCTCGTCCGTAACGATATGGTCGCAACCGATTGCGATGGTCTTCTTCATCAGAACGTCCTTTCGTCTGAATTCACAAGTTGAGGTAGAAGTTCGAGTTCTCGGTGGCTCTCGTTAGGCCATCTTGTTGAGCATGTCGACACGGATCTGGTGACGGCCGCCGGCGTACTGGGCGCGCAGGAACTCGCGGGCGATCTTTTTGGCGACCTCGGTGCCCACAACGCCCGGGCCCATGGTGACCATGCGCGAGCCGTTGTGCTCGCGGGTCATGTAGGCGGAACGCTCGTCGGAAATGTTGGCGACGACCATGCCCTTGATCTTGACGGCGGCCATATAGGAGCCGACGCCGTACTTATCGAATGCGAAGCCCTGGGAATCCTTATGCTCCAGCAGGTCCTTGGCAACGGCGGTCGCGGAATCGACAAAGTCCGCGGCAGGGGTCTCGGAATAGTCGACGACCTCGTGACCGTCGGCGATGAGCATCTCCTTGATGGACTCCTTCATCGACATACCGTCGGCATCGGAAGCGATTACAACCCTCATGACATCCTCCTTGAGAGATACGCAGGTGCGTAGTTTCTGTTTGGAAGTGTTGAATCGCGTTCAGGTCCGGGCATCTGAATGCGCGATTCTTCACTGTTCATGTTTATTTGAACACATTCGAACATCGACTGCAACCATTATTTGTTTATCTTTGTTCTTTTTTGAACAAATACCATTCACAGATGATTGCTGACCGTTTGAGCCGGGCGCGGACGTAGCGACCATGTGTTCAGCAAACAAAAGGGCGACCGAGAACGCGTCTCGGCCGCCCTTCGGCGGTATTCCCCGGTATATACAGCTGTTTTAGCTATTCGGACTGCCCGCCCTTTTTGGCGTGCTTGGACGGAGCACTCAGAAAGCGGCCCGTCAAATAGTTCGCCGGGCCGGAAATATCAATTCCCAGCAGTGTGTGCCCCAGCCACAAAAACGCCGCGAGCACCAGCAATGGGATCACGCACGAGGTCACGATCATCACGATGACGCCTTCGATCAGATCGGTCACCTGCTGCACGATCTCGTCGGTCATCTGCTTGGCACCACTGGTTACCGACGCGACCAGGCTCGAGGCATCATCGGCAAGCTGCTCAAGCACATTCTTGGACTCTGTGGACTCGGTCTTTTTCTTGCTTGTTTTGGAGCTGTCGCCATCTGCCGCACCCGCAGCGTCAGTCGCCTTTTGCTCGGCCGCCTCGATGCTCACTCGATACGTTTCGTCGACCTTCTGCGACACCCATACGCTCGCGGGCACGAGCGCCATGCCGATCACGGCAACCACCAGCACGCGCGTCGCCACACGGCGCAGGACAGCGCTCGTGCTCCAGCGCCCGTGAATGCCGAGCGACACCGCAAAGAGCACCAACGCAAACGGGATTAAGATGCCCAGGCCAACCGACCACAAAATCGTGAGCAAATATTTCTCTAGGTATAGCACGGCAAGCACGATACCAAGGTTGCCTGAAAGCTGTGCGAGCTGCTCGGCAACCGGCGTTCCCGTATCACCCGGCAGCGCGGTAATGCCCGCAGACAGCGCCACGCACGAGGTCGTGAGCGCCAGTACGTTACCTTTCTTTTGATCGATGACCTCGATGGTGGAGTCCCATGTTTTGGTATCGGCAAAATGCGGACGAGCCACAAAGCCCGACAGGAGCGCCAGCACCACGAGCGCAACGATAAAGCCAATCTGCAGCTTTTTGTTTGCGCACACGACATCGGACAGGCTAGGCTGCAGCTCGGTTACTGTCGTGTGCTCGGTTATCTGGACAGGACGTCCATGAGCCATCTCGTGCGCGTCTCTTTTTTGAATCGATCCGTTGTCCGGCATTTGGATACCTCCTCAGTCCGGCGTTTAATGCGAAAGAAAGTATACCCACCGAGCAAAAAACAAACGGGAAGACGAACAGAGCGCACCAAGACTGTCCCCAATGACTATCTCCGGATGAGTTGCGGTGGAATAGGGATTGTTTTGCGCCCGCCGGCCCCTATTCAGTCCCCATTTCACCGCAACTTGGAGGAGGACAGAAAAAGCCCTGCCGCGGGTAGCGGCAGAGCTTTTGGAAGGGGACTTGGTTGTGAGGGCTCGTTAGGCGAGCTTGGCCTCGAGCTCGGCGATGCGCTTGTAGGCATCGATGGTAAAGCGGGTCTGCTTCTCCAGGATCATAGTGGTCATGAGAGTGTCCTGAGCGTGAGCCATGATGAAGGTCATCTCCATCTCGCCACCGCCGGCCTCCTGCGAAAGCAGTTTGGTCTGCGTGTCGTGGGCACCGATGAGCGCATCGCTGGCATCCTTGTGCAGCTGTTCGGCCTTCTCAAAGTCACCCTCGCGAGCAGCATCGAGCGCTGCAAGCAGATCGGTCTGGGCGTCACCTGCGTATGCGACGATCTCGAATCCAACCATCGAGATTTCTTCTTTGGTTGCCATATTGCGTTCCTTTCACATATGAACCAATGGAGAGCATCGCGTCCGGGCATACGCGCTGCGTTGTGTATGACAGAAACAATAACATTCAAACAAAAAGGAACAGCTCAAAACGTAATTTCGAACTATGAACGGTCACTTTTCGCCCGTGAACGGTTTTTAAACCAATCTGAACAATATCGAACGCAATTAGCGGCAACCCAAACAGGGCCGCACCCTAACGCAAATCGCGCACCGTATCGCCCTCTACGAGCACACCGGGGATCAGCATGTGCTCCACGCCAGACGCACCCCCATCGGCGCCGGCAATCTTGTCGACCGCCCACATGCCGACGCGCTTGTTGTCAAAGCGCACCGTGGTCAGGCGACGGTCGGGCACGATATCGCCCAGGCTGTCATCAACACCCACCACGCTCACGTCCTCGGGCACACGCCTTCCGCACGACTCGAGCCCGCGAATGCAGCCGTAGGCCATGGCATCGTTGGAAGCATAAATGGCCGTACAGGTCGGATCTTCCGCCAGAGCCTGACCGGCAGCATATCCGCTCTGTGCCGTCCAATCCCCACGGACGAGTCGCGGCGGTTCAATACCATGCGCGCGCAATGTCTCGCGCCAGCCTTCCTCGCGCCGCATGCCCGAAAGCGAGCGCTCGGGACACGAGATAAAGTGCACGGTTTTGTGCCCCCGCCCCAGCAAGTACTCGACCATCTGGCGCGAGCAATCGAACTGGTCGTTATCGACCGTTGAACAGAGCGGGTGCTCCAGCATCGTAACGAGCACCGTCTGCATGCCGGGCAGCGGCTCGAAGGTGCCAAAATCCGCCGGCATGCGATTCATGATCACGACCATGCCATCCACCGGCAGTGCGCTCATGCGCGACGATGCGCTCTCGAGGGTATACGGATGCCCATCTACTTTAGTAAGGGTGATGGCATAGCCGTGTTTGTCGGCGGCGGCGGCAAAGCCCTCCATGCGGTCGAGGTTGCCGGTACCGGTAATATTGAACATGGCGACGCCGACAGTCTTAAACTTTCCGCGACGCAGTGACCGGCCGGCAAAGTTTGGACGATAGCCAAGCTCGCGCATGGCGGCGCGCACCCGCTCCTTGGTCTCGGGGCGTACGCTGGGCGAATCGTGCACGGTGCGCGAGACCGTCTGTTCCGAGACGCCCGCGAGGCGCGCTACGTCTTTGACGGATACCGATTTTTTAACAGCGGCCATAGGTCGATCTTTCCGTGTCAACGATGCCATTGGTGGCATCCTACGCAGTCATTTTTAACGCCTTCAAGTATATCCAACGCTTCCCCACAATACGCTTACCACCCAAAACCTACCGTTCACCGACAATCTTGCTTCTCCGAGCGGCTTTTGTAGCACAAATGTTAACGTTGCCATTGCGCAAACACAGAGCCACCGGGCGGCTCAAACGTTTATGCGCAAGGAATCGGCGGTCCACAGGCACAGGGTCCACCGGTTCGCGTCTTTTTTTGTGTCGTAAAATGGCAACGTCAACATTTTGGCAAGCAAACGCCAAAAGCTACCATCGTTGCCAACCCACCGACTCTTAGGAGCTTTGCATGGAGCAACTCATCGCCACCATCGAAAAGGGCCAGCCCTTTTTCAACGCGATCGCCCGCAACAAGTACCTCAAGGCGATCCGCGACGGTTTTATCTCCGTCATCCCCATCATCATCTTCTCGTCCATCTTCTGCCTGGTAGCCTCAGTCCCCAACATCTGGGGTTTCTACTGGCCCGATGACATCAACAACGCCCTGTGGAAGTGCTACAACTACTCCATGGGCATCCTGGCCATCGCTTGTGCCGCCACCACCGCCAAGCACTTCGCCGACGCGCAGAACCGCGACCTGCCCAAGAATAACCAGATCAACTTCATCTCGTGCATGTGCGCGGCCATCATCGGCTTCCTGCTCCTTTCGAGCGACACGATCGCCACGGACGCCGCCAGCGGCTTCAACACCACCTACCTTGGTTCCAAGGGCCTGCTGACTGCCTTCATCGCTGCGTTTGTGACCGGCATCATCTACAAGTTCTTCATTAAGCGCAACATCACCGTCAAGATGCCCGAGCAGGTTCCGCCCAACATCTCGCAGACCTTTAAGGACATCATCCCCTTCTCCGTCTGCATCACCGTCTTTTGGGTCTTTGACATCGTCTTCCGCGCTGCCTTTGGCTTCTGCTTTGCCCAGGGCGTCATCCAGGTGTTCCAGCCCCTGTTCACCGCTGCCGACGGCTATATCGGCCTCGCTGTGATTTACGGCGCCATGAGCCTCTTCTGGTTCGTCGGCGTCCACGGCCCCTCAATCGTCGAGCCCGCCATCGCCGCCGCTCTCGTTGCCAACATGACCGACAACCTGGCTGCGTTCCAGGCCGGCCAGCACGCCTCCGCCGTCCTGACCCAGGGTGCCCAATACTTCGTCGTCTGCATGGGCGGCACCGGCGCCACGCTCGTCTTGGTCTTTATGTTCTGCTTCCTGGCCAAGTCCCAGGAGATGCGCGCCGTTGGCAAGGCCGCTATCGTCCCCGTGTGCTTTGCCGTCAACGAGCCGCTGCTGTTCGCCGCGCCTATCGTGCTCAACCCCGTCTTCTTTGTCCCGTTCGTCTTTGCCCCGATCGCCAACATCTGGATCCTCAAGATCTTTATCGACTTCTTGGGCATGAACGGCTTTATGTACACCCTGCCTTGGACTGTCCCCGGCCCCATCGGCACCATCATGGGTCTGGGCTTCCAGCCGCTCGCCTTTGTGATGCTCGCCATCATCCTGGTCGTCGACTTTGCCCTGTACTATCCATTCTTCCGTGCCTATGACGCCCAGAAGTGCGCCGAGGAGGCCGAGATTTCCGAGGAGGAGCTCGCGGCCAAGAACGCCGAGAAGGCTGCCAAGCTCAACGATGCCTTCCAGGGCAAGACTGACGCCAAGAGCGTTGCCGCCGGCGCTGCTACCGAGGCCGTGAAGGCCGACGCCACTCCCGCCGCCACCGAGGCCACGGCCACCAGCGACCTCAACGGCAAGCGCGTGCTCGTGCTCTGCCAGGGCGGCGGTACCTCGGGTCTGCTGGCCAACGCGCTGGCCAAGGCCGCCAAGGAGCGCGGCATTGACCTCGAAACCGCTGCCGAGGCCTATGGCAACCACGTCGACATGCTCCCCGACTTTGACCTGGTCGTCCTGGCCCCGCAGGCCGCAAGCTACCTGGCCGACCTGCAGAAGGACTGCGAGCGCGTGGGCAACAAGTGCGTCGCCTGCCGCGGCAAGCAGTACATCGAGCTCTCCCAGAACGGCGATAAGTCTCTCGCCTTCGTCTCCGAGCAGCTCGCTCAGTAAGTAACGCCCAGGGCCAGCCGACCATCAACAGCCGGCTGGCCCTTCGATTTAGACGATTGGATCATCATGTCCGTTAACCCTGCTAGCGTCACCAACCCGTCTGCGCAGTTTCCCGAGGACTTTGTCTTTGGCGGTGCTACCGCTGCCTACCAGGTAGAGGGTGAGACCCGCACTCACGGTAAGGGCAAGGTTGCCTGGGACGACTTCCTGGAGGCCCAGGGGCGCTTCTCCCCCGATCCCGCTTCGGACTTCTACAACCAGTACCCCGTCGACTTGGAGCTGTGCGAGGAGTTCGGTATCAACGGCATCCGCCTCTCCATCGCCTGGAGCCGCATCTTCCCCAACGGTACCGGCGAAATCAACCCCGAGGGTGTCCAGTTCTACCACGACCTCTTCGCCGAGTGCCACAAGCACCACGTTGAGCCGTTTGTCACGCTGCATCACTTCGATACACCGCTTCCCCTCTTTGAGAAGGGCGACTTCCTCAACCGCGAGACCATCGACGCCTTTGTGGACTTTGCCACCTTCTGCTTTAAGGAGTACGCCGACCAGGTGACCTACTGGTTCACCTTTAACGAGATCTGGGCCGACGCCTCCAACACCTACATCGAGGGCACCTTCCCCGGTGGCGTCAAGGCGCATCTGGCCGAGGCTTTCCAGTGCGAGCACAACATGATGCTCGCCCACGCCAAGGCCGTGCTGGCCTTCCACAACGGCGGTTTTAAGGGCAAGATCGGCGTCATTCAGTCGCTGGAGTTTAAGTACCCGCTCAACGAGAACGACCCCGCCGACATCAAAGCCGCCAACAACGAGCACGTGCTGCAAAACCAGTTCTTGCTCGACGCAACGTTCCGCGGCGACTACGCGCCCGACACCCTCGAGTGCGCCAACCGCCTGGCTGCCGTCTCGGGCGGCACCATCCAGATCCTAGACGAGGATCTGGAAATCATGCGCGAGGCCGCGCTCTACAACGACTACCTGGGCGTTAACAACTACCAGTGCCGCTTCTTGAAGGCCTACGATGGCGAAAACGACCTGCACCACAACGGTACGGGCGAGAAGGGCACCGGCCGCTGGCGCGTTAAGGGTATTGGCGAGCATGTGAACAAGCCCGGCATCCCCACCACCGACTGGGACTGGATCATCTATCCCGAGGGCCTGTTCGATCTGCTCGTCTACATTAAGCAGCGCTACCCCAACTACAAGCAGATCTTCATCACCGAGAACGGCATGGGCTACAAGGACCCCTACAAGGACGGTTTTGTGGACGACCAGCCGCGCATCGACTACATCGAGCAGCACCTGCGTTGGCTGCTCAAGGCCATGGAGGTGGGCGTCAACGTGGGCGGCTACTTCCTGTGGAGCCTGCAGGATCAGTTCTCCTGGACCAATGGCTACAACAAGCGTTACGGCTTCTTTTACGTTGACTTTGAAACCCAGAAGCGCACGCCCAAGGCAAGCGCCTACTGGTACAAGCACGTGGCGCAGACCCGTCGTCTGGACTAGTGGCTGGCGGGGTTGCCCGCTCACACAACCTGTCCCCATTTCTCAGCCGGGGGCGGCACGTCACACGGCGCGCCGCCCCCGGCCTTTTTTGGGCGGACCGTATCGCACGTTTGTCTCGATCTGTAACATCTAGCCGAGTTTTTCGGCCCTACCTGTTACAGATCGAGACGAACAGGATTGCTCTTTCCGAAGAATCTAAATCTGTAACACGTAGCCCGCTTTTGACCGTCTACCTGTTACAAATCGAGACAAACGGAGTAGGACCTAACCCCGTATGTCCCTAACAGTCGAGCGTTCGACCAGCGTACTCGGCACATGAATCGCCTCGATAGACGAGCTCTCTCCAATCGCCGCCTCAAACGCAAGCTTACCGACACCGCGCAAATCAAATCTCAGCGTCGTCAGTCGATTGTGAGGAACAAGTCCCTCGAGTGCGTCGTCGATACCAACCACGCTCACGTCGTCGGGCACGGACAGGCCCGCGTTCTCGAGCGCGGCGATAACGCCCAGCGCCATCTGGTCATTTGCCGCAAGCACGGCAGTCGGCGCCTGCGACCCGCCGGCAAGCACCTCGGCCGCAATCCGCTCGCCCATGGCGTACCCACTGTCCGCACTCCAATCGCCACGCAGCATCGGAGCGGCATCGACATGAGCACGACCCAGCGTATCGCGCCAACCGGCCTCACGAAAACGCGAGGAAATCGAGTTTTCCGGACCCGCCACAAACCGCATATTCGAGTGACCATGTTCCAGCAGATAATTGGTCAACAGCTCGCACGAACCATACTGGTCGGAGTCGATCGTCGTGCAGCGCGGATGCGCATACATGGACAGGATGACCGTTCGCACTCCCGGCTGGGGAACAAACTCCTCAAAATCGGGAGCCATGCGGTTCATGTTGAGAATCATGCCGTCGACGGGTCGCTCGACCATGCGGCGCGAGGCATCGGCAAGTGTATAGGGCTTGTCGCCGCCCATCTCGATCATAGTGACGGCAAAATCGTGCTCGCGCGCCGCTTGCATGATACCCTCGAGCGTCGCCAGGTTACCGACACGTGTGATGTTGTACATGCACAGGCCAATAGAACGATACGACCCGCCGCGCAACGCCGCTCCAGCAAAATTGGGACGAAAGCCCAGCTCTTCCATGGCGGCCAGCACACGCTTGCGCGTCTTTTCCGTCACGTTGGGCATACCGTTGACCACGCGAGACACAGTCTGGCGGCTCACGCCAGCGAGCGCCGCAACCTCTGCCGCGCTCGCCGAATGACCATTCCTTGTCTGCTGAGCCATGCCTTCCACGCTAACCTGCTTCCCAACTATTCCCCGCGCCCATGGCGCATCGTACATACATCGATAACGTGCTCATGATACCCGAGCCATATACCACAACATGAAAACTTCTGTCAATCAAAACCGCTTACCGAACAAATACAACCGTTCGCGGCTGTTTGAAGTTGTTTTGTTTCTATACATCCCAGCCGGATGTTAACGTGCTCATTGTCAAATGTTCACGTGCTCATTTTGGTTCTAATCATTTTAAGATAGTGTTTATCGGGCTTTTTCACCGCTGAACGCTAACCAGGGAGCCTCCTGAGCGCAAACGCACAATATCGAACAGCGAGACGAGAGGGTGTATGCATATGTCTTTGCTAAACCGCGTACAGCAGCTGCCGAAGGGCTTTGTTTGGGGCGCCGCAACCGCCGCGTACCAAACGGAAGGTTCCACGAAGGTGGCAGGCAAGGGTAAGACCATGTGGGACGATTACCTTGTCGCCCAGGGTCGCTTTTTGCCCGACCCGGCCAGTGATTTCTACAACCGCTACGAGGAGGATATCCGCCTTTCTGCCGAGCATGGACTCAACGCCATCCGTGTGTCCATCGCCTGGACCCGCATCTTCCCCAACGGCGACGATGCCGAGCCCCTCGCCGAGGGCGTTAAGCACTACCACGAGCTGTTCGCCTGCTGCAAAAAGTATGGCGTCGAGCCCTATGTGTCCCTGCATCACTTTGACTCCCCCGCCGCCCTGTTCAACCAGGGCGACTGGCTCAACCGCAAGACCGTCGACGCCTATGTGCGCTATGCCGAGTTCTGCTTCCGCGAGTTCCGCGAGGTCAAGAATTGGTTCACCATCAACGAGCTCATCAGCCTCTCGCACTCCCAATACATCCAAGGCAACTTCCCGCCCAACCATCACTTTGATGTGACGAGCGGCATCCAGAGCCAGCACAACGAGCTCGTTGCCCACGCCCGCGCCGTCAACCTGTATAAGGATCTTGACGAGACCGAGCACCTGGGCGGACGCATTGGCATGGTCAACGTCCTGACGCCGGCATATCCTGCCACAGACTCGCCCGCCGACCAGCACGCCGCCGACCTGTACAACGCCTTCTACACCGACTTCATCATGGACGGCGCCTTCCTGGGTCACTACTCCGCGCGCACCCTCTCACTCATCAACGAGATTCTGCGTGCCAACAACGCCACGCTTACGGTTGAGGACAGCGACATGGAGGAGCTCGCCAAGGCGGCGCCCCGCAACGATATGTTCGGCCTCAACTACTATCAGTCGGCGTTTATCGCCGCCTACGATGGCGAGTCCACCAACAGCTTTAACGGCACCGGAGACAAGGGCACCTCGTGCTTTAAGTTTAAGGGCGTCGGGCAGCAGGTCGATATGCCGGGTATCCCCACCACCGACTGGGATTGGCTCATCTACCCGCAAGGCCTCTACGACACGCTCAAGCACATCAGCGCCACCTATCCCAACCTCCCCGTCATCTATATCACCGAAAACGGCCTGGGCCACAAGGACCCCGAGCCCGACGCAAACGGCATCGTCGCCGATCCCGAGCGCATCGACTTTGTCGACCAGCACATGGAGAAGGTGCTCCGGGCGCGCGCCGAGGGCGTCGACGTCCAGGGCTACTTTATCTGGAGCCTGCAGGACCAGTTCTCGTGGGCCAACGGCTATAACAAGCGCTACGGCCTGTTCTACATCGACTTCGACACGCAAAAACGCTACATCAAGCAGTCGGCACTCTGGTACAAGGAGCTCGCCGACACTATGGCGGACGCGCAGTAGCGCATCGCCTCGCTTTCCCCCGAGAGGGGAGCGGCCCTATGCGATACAAACCCAGCCGCTCCCCTCTCTCCCCCTGGGACCGACCCCGCCTGCACCCGGGCTTTTAGCAAGCGGGAGACCATATAGGTTTTCAACGTCCATGCCATTAAGATTTCATGCAAAGAGGAGCGTGAACTATGGAATCGATCGTTAAGTTCTTGGAGAAAGGTCAGCCGTACTTCGACAAGGTCTCTAAGAACATCTACCTTCAGGCCATTAAAGACGGCTTTTTGGCAGCAATGCCCATCATCCTGTCTTCTTCTGTCTTCCTGCTTATTTCGACCCTGCCGGGCGTTGTCGCCACGGTCGGCGGCTTTACGCTGCCCGACTGGTGGAACGTCGACGTCGTGAACTTCTGCAACAAGGTTTACAACTTCACGATGGGCGTCGTGGGCATCATGGTCGCCGGCACCACCGCAAGCGCGCTGACCGGCTCCAAGAACCGCCGCATGCCTGCCGGCAAGGCCATCAACGCCACGAGCACCATGGTCGCCGCCATGTGCGCTATGCTCATCTTGGCCGTTACCCAGACGAGTGCCAAGATCGACGGCGCCGATGTCTCGGTGTTCTTTACCGACAACATGGGCACCAAGGGCCTACTGAGCTCCTTTGTCGCCGCATTTGCCACGGTCAACATCTATGCCTTCTGCATTAAGCGAGACATCACCATCAAGCTGCCCAAAGAAGTCCCCGGCGCCATCGCCCAGAACTTCCGCGACATCTTCGCCTTCAGCTTCTCCATCCTGTTTGTCGCCGTCATCGACGTTATCTGCCGCACCTGCTTGGCCGTCCCGTTTGCCAACGTCATCTCCACGCTGGTGAGCCCGCTGTTCGCCGCTGCCGATTCCTACGCCGGCCTCGCCCTCATCTGGTTCATGATCCCGCTGTTCTGGTTCATGGGCATCCACGGCCCCTCGGTCGTTAAGCCTGCCCTCAACGCCGCGCTGTTTGGCAACATCACCACCAACCTCGCCACGCTGCAGGCCGGCGGTCACCCCGCCCTCGCCCTGACCGAGAACTTCGGTAACTACATCGGCGAACTCGGCGGCACCGGCGCCACGTTCATTGTCCCGATCATCTTCCTGCTCTTTATGCGCTCCAAGCAGCTCAAGGCCGTCGGCAAAGCCTCTGTCGTACCCGTGATGTTCGCCGTCAACGAACCGCTGCTGTTCGCCGCGCCCATCATCCTCAACCCGTACTTCCTGATCCCGTTCCTGTTTGCCCCCGTGGCCAACGTCCTCATTGGTAAGTTCTTCATCGACTTTTTGGGCATGAACGGCTTTATCTATGCCATGCCGTGGGCACTCCCCGGACCGATCGGCACCTTCATCGACACCAACTTCCAGCCGATCTCTCTGGTCCTGGTTGTCGTCCTGCTGGTCGTTGACTTCTTAATCTACTACCCGTTCTGCAAGGCCTACGACAACGTCCTGTGCAAGCAGGAGGCCGAGACCCTGGCCGAAGAAGAGGCCGAGGAGACCAAGGCCGTCAAGACCGCTGCCGCCCCCGCCGTTGAGGCTCCTGTTGTCGAGACCGCTTCTGCCACTGAGGCCTCCGCAGCTCCGTCCGCCCTTAAGGGCAAGGATCTGAGGGTTCTGGTTCTGTGCGCTGGCGCCGGCACCTCTGCACTGCTCGCCAACGCGCTTAAGGAAGGCGCCGACGAGCTGGGCATCGACATTACCGCCAACGCCGGTGCCTACGGCAGCCACTACGCCATCATGGACCAGTACAACGTCATCGTCCTGGCTCCGCAGGTTCGCACCTATTACAACGAGATGAAGGCCGACACCGACCGCCTGGGCATCACGCTGCTGTCGCCCAAGGGCAAACAGTACATCGACCTCACTAAGGATCCCAAGGGTGCCGTCGCCTGGATCGAGGAAAACCTCGAGGCATAAGACGCTGACGCCACCTGCCGCTCGCAGAAAAAAAATGGCCCGTGCATCGATGCGTGATGCGCGGGCCATTTTGTTTAGACCGCACCCGTCCTCCTGTTCATCTTAATCTGTAACATCTAGCCGAGTTTTTGGGTCCCAGCTGTTGCAGATCGAGGTGAACGCACAGGCCAAGCCAAAAATCTCAATCTGTAACATGTAGACCGCTTTTGACCGCTTAGATGTTACAGATCGAGACAAACAGATGGGTCAATCCAATCAATCTAGATCTGTAACACCTGGCTGGTCATTTCACTCCTAACTGTTACAGATCGAGACAAAGATGATGGCTGGGTAGACAAAATCTCAATCTATAACACCTAGTCGAGTTTTCGGGTCCCACCTGTTACAGATTTAGACGAGCAGGCCGAGCACGTCTACGCCCGCAGATCCCTTACGCTGGAACGCTCGACCAACACGCCCGAGACGAGCGTACGACTTCTGGAGCTCGGGGCTTCCAGACCTGCGACGACCTCGTTAAGCGCACGGATGCCCAGTTCGCGGTGGCGAAACTTCACCGACGTCAGAATCGAGTTGGGAATCGTCTTGTAGAGCTCATCGTCGAAGCCGATCACGGACACGTCGTCGGGCACACTGAGCCCTTTGTCACGAAGAGCCATCATCACGCCGTTTGCCATGCAGTCGTTAGCAGCGAGGACCGCCGTGCAATCGGGCTTATCGGCAAGCACAAGGCCCGCGGCATAGCCACTATCCGCATTCCAATCGCCTTGCAGAGGCTCGGGCGGCTCAATGCCACGCGCCTCGAGTGCCGCACGCCAACCTTTCATACGGCACTGGCTCGACAGCGACTCTTTTTTACCAGAGACGAAGTACACGTTCTTGTGCCCGCGATTCAAGAAGTACTCGCATGCCATGCGTGCGCCGCCCTCTTGGTCGTCACTGACGGTAGAGCAGGTTGAATGCTCCATCGGCGTGATAATCACCGTCTTGAGGTCTTTCGGCGCCTCAAAGGTATCAAAGTCATCGACCATCTGACGCAGGTTGAAGATCATGCCATCGACGGGAAGCTGCGACATCCTACGCGCCGCTTCGGCAAGGGTCATCTTCTCCCCCGCCCGCTTTTTGATCATCGTGAGCGCAAAGCCTCGCTCTTCGGCGGCATCGGCGATACCGTCAATCATGTCCACGGCACCGCCCGACAAGTGGAACAGCACAACGCCGATGCACCCGTAACGGCCCAACCTGAGCGAACGAGCGGCAAAGTTGGTTCGAAATCCGAGCGCCTCCATTGCCGAATGGACCTTATCGCGTGTCGACTCTCGCACGCTATCGGGCTCGTTGATCACACGCGAAACCGTCTTGAGAGAAACACCCGCGGCAATCGCCACGTCGTTCATCGAGACGTTTTTCTTGTCCATCGTTGTCACTGCTTCTCCACTCGATTCTCTATCACTTGTTTTTTTGCGTTCTAGCATACACCACCTGTCTGACTGATAAATCAACCGTTTACCGAACAATATCGACCACTCACCCGTATATCCTTGTTGCTCTTCCAAAAATGTCTTACGTTGTCATTAACGGAATGACAACGTTGTCATTCCGCAATGCCTTCCTTAAGCAGGAAGGTTTCCGGGCAGTCCTGACCATCCATCGACGACCAGTTCCATCCACATGCATCGCGCATCAAGTAGCAAAGGAGCTCTATGGACGCCATCGTAAAGATGCTCGAAAAGCATCAGCCGTTCTTTGAGAAGATCTCGAGGAACATCTACCTCCAGGCCATCAAGGACGGATTCCTTGGGTGCATGCCCATTGTCCTCACCTCTTCGATCTTCCTGCTGATTGCCACCCTTCCTGGCGTAGTTGGCATCACGCTGCCCCAGCCGCTCATCGACTGGTGCAACAAGCTGTACAACTTCACCATGGGCGTCATGGGCATCATGGTTGCCGGCACCACCGCCAAGAACTTCACGGCTTCCATGAACCGTCGCATGCCCGCCGGCAAGGTGCTCAACGACGGCTCCACCATGGTGGCCGCCCAGTGCAGCATGCTGCTGCTCGCTGTTACGCAGTTCACCACCAAGTTCAACGGCTCCGAGCTTTCGGTCTTCGATTGCACCAGCATGGGTACGCGCGGTCTGTTCTCGGCCTATATCGCCGCGTTCATTACCGTGTGGGTCTATAAGTTCTGCGTCTCGCGCGATCTGACCATTAAGCTGCCCAAGGAGGTCCCGGGCGCCATCGCTCAGAACTTCCGCGACATCATCCCCTTTGGCGGCGCCGTCATCATCTGCGGCATCATCGATGTTGTCGTACGCAACCTCATGGGTGTTCCGTTCTCCGAGCTGCTCATCAAGCTGCTCTCCCCGCTCTTCACTGCGGCAGAAACCTATCCTGGCCTTATCCTTATCCAGGCAGCCACCGCGTTCTTCTGGTTCATCGGTGTCCATGGTCCTTCGATTGTCCAGCCGGGCATCGACCCCATCCGTCTTGCCAACCAGGCCGAGAACCTGCAGGTTCTGCTGGCCGGTGGTCACCCCGCCCACTCCCTCACCTTCAACATGTCGCTCGTGGGTGAGTTCGGCGGCACCGGCGCCACGTTCATCGTGCCGCTTCTGCTGATTCTCTTTATGAAGTCCAAGCAGCTCAAAGCCGTCGGCAAGGCCTCGATTGTTCCTGTTGCCTTCGCCGTCAACGAACCGCTGCTCTTTGGCGCGCCGATGATCCTTAACCCCTACATGCTCATCCCCTTTGTTGCCGCCGGCTGCGTCAACGTGAGTGTTGCCAAGTTCTTTATCGACAACGTGGGCATGAACGGCTTCTCCTTCGTGGTGCCTTGGGCTACCCCTGCCCCCATCGGCATCTTCATCACCACGAACTTCCAGCTTATCGCCCTGGTGTTTGTCGCAATCATCATATTGCTGGACGCCATCATCTACCTGCCGTTCTTGAAGGCATACGATAAGCTGCTCTGCGACCAGGAGGCCGAACGCGCCGCAGAGCTGGGTCTCGAGTCCAATGATGCCGCTGCCATTGCCGCCAACGCCTCTGCGCCCGCTGTCGAGCAGACTGCCGCTTCCGCCGAGACGACCGCCGCTGCCGCCGACAACAAGCCTGTCGCCGATCAGCCCGAGCCCGCCGCCGACGCATCCGCCAAGAAGGATGTCGACGGCCTGAAGGTCCTCGTCCTGTGCGCCGGCGCCGGCACCTCTGCCATGCTTGCCAACGCCATCAAGGAAGGTGCTGCGCAGACCGGAGAGAACATCGCTTCCTCCGCAGGCGCCTATGGCCAGCACACTGCCATCATGGATCAGTACGACGTTATCGTGCTTGCCCCGCAGGTCCGTAGCTACTACAACGACATGAAGGCCGACACCGATCGTCTGGGCATCAAGCTGCTCGCCCCGCGCGGTAAGGAATATATCGACCTTACTCGCGACCCCGCCGGCGCCATCAAGTGGCTCCGCGAGAACCTCGACTAGTTTCCTCCCTCTGTTGGTGCCCGGATCCCCAGTTCGGGCACCTCTCCCTATTCGTATCCCACAGAAAGGATGACTCATGACCAACCCCATGCAGTTCCCCGACGGCTTTGTGTTTGGCGGCGCCACCGCTGCTTACCAGGTTGAGGGCGAGACCCGTACGCACGGCAAGGGTAAAGTGCCCTGGGACGATTTCCTGGCTGCTCAGGGTCGCTTCTCCCCCGATCCCGCAAGCGATTTCTACAACAAGTACCCGGTCGATATCGACCTGTGCCAGCGCTTCGGCATCAACGGTATCCGCGTCTCCATCGCTTGGAGCCGCATCTTCCCCAACGGCACCGGCGAGATTAACCCCGAGGGCGTCGCCTTCTATCATGAGCTCTTTGCTACCTGCAACAAAGCCGGCGTTATCCCCTATGTCACGCTCGATCACTTCGATACGCCCGAGGCCTTTTACCAGGACGGCGGCGAGGGTTTCCTGACGCGCACGACGATCGACGCCTTTGTCGAGTACGCCAAGTTCTGCTTTGCCGAGTTCACCGAGGTCAAGCACTGGTTCACGTTTAACGAGATTCCCGCAACCGCCGAGGGCAGCTTTATCGTCGGCAACTGGCCGCACGGCGAGAAGTACCGCCTGGACAAGGCCTTCCAGCTCATGCACAACATGATGGTGGCCCACGCCAAGGCTGTCGTCGCCTTCCATGAGGGCGGCTTTGAGGGCGAGATCGGCATTGTCCAGAACCTGGAGCCCAAGTATCCCCTCGACCCCAACAACGCCGCCGACTGCGAGGCAGCTCGCATGGCCGACGTCATCAACAACCGCTGGGTACTCGACGCCACCTTCCGTGGCCACTATGCAGCCGACACCATGGAGGCTGCGACCAAGCTGGCCCATATCGCCGGCGGCGAGCTCGACGTTCGTGACGAGGACGTCGCCGCGTTGACCGCCGCGCTCCCCTACAACGATTGCCTGGGCGTCAACACCTACAAGTGCCAGTTCCTGCGTGCCGCCGAGGGCGAAAACGACATCAACCACAATGGCACCGGCGACAAGGGCTCCTCGCGCTGGTTCCTCAAGGGCGTGGGCGAGTCATGCGTGCGCGAAGGCGTACCCACCACCGATTGGGACTGGATCATCTATCCCGAGGGCCTGTACGACCTGCTGCTCCGCATTAAGAACGATTACCCCAACTACAAGAAGATCTACATCACCGAGAACGGCATGGGCTATAAGGACGACTTCGAGGACGGCTTTATCGACGACGCCCCTCGCATCGACTACATGCGTCAGCATCTCGCATGGATCCTCAAGGCAATCGACGGTGGCGTGAACGTCGACGGCTACTTTGTATGGTCGCTGCAGGACCAGTTCTCCTGGACCAACGGCTATAACAAACGTTACGGCCTGTTCTACATCGACTTCGAGACCCAGAAGCGCTATCCCAAGGCGAGCGCGTACTGGTACAAGAACGTCGCGGAGACCGGCCTGCTCATGGCCTAATTCAAGCCGCATACCCCCTGTCGGCCGCATACGAATCCCTCCACGGGTTCGTATGCGGCCTTTTTGTTTTTGGTGGGCTCGTGCGGGCCGTTTGTCTCGATCTGTAACATCTAGCAGGGATTTTCAATCCTAACTGTTATAGATTTAGACGAACGGGCGACCAGGGCTGAAAGATCTCAATCTGTAACACGTAGCCCGCTTTTAACCGTCTAACTGTTACAGATCGAGACAAACGCCACAGGTCAATCCCTTTAATCTCAATCTGTAACATCTAGCCGAGTTTTTCGATCCCAACTGTTACAGATTGAGACAATTGGATAGTCAAATCCGCGCTTTCCAAGCAGCTGTGAAACGCGCCTCTTTCCTTGTTTTCAGTATCACGAACATACTTTCGGTATCATTTAATGATATTATGATATCGAAAGTATGTTCGTGATACCGAAAGGAGCCGCATGCGCCAGTTCGATTACACCACAGTCCCAGCGGAACTCGAAGCAACTCCAATCACCAACCTCCTCCTCTCGATACGCGAGCATAAAGGCCGTCAGCTTGCTCTGAGTCAAGTCAAACCCGAGCTTCTATCGTCCCTTATGGAAGAGGCTAAGATCCAAAGCACCCGATCCTCCAACGGACTTGAAGGAATTTTTACCACCCAAAAAAGACTCAAAGCGATCATGGCGTATTCCGCCAAGCCAAGCTCCCGCGCAGAGGAAGAAATCGCTGGATACCGAGATGTGCTGTCGCTTATTCACGAGCAACACGATTCCATTCCCGTAACGCCATCGGTCATTCTGCAGTTGCATCGTGACCTCATGGCGCACACGGCAATCTCGTATGGAGGCCATTGGAAAGATAGCGATAACGAAATCGTCTCCATTGACGATCAAGGTAATCGATTTATGCGCTTTAGGCCCCCTTCGGCATTAGCAACCCCGGGACTTATTAAAGAAGCCTGCCAGTCCCTCAACGATGCTTTATCTCGCCAAGTTTGCGATCCCCTCCTTATATCGCTCCGCTTTATCTTCGATTTTGTTAGCATTCATCCCTTCAACGATGGCAATGGCAGGATGAGCCGGCTCCTTACAACGCTGCTGCTCGAAAAGACTGGATACGACGTTGCGCGTTACATCAGCATCGAACGACTTATTGAAGACAACAAAGCGCTCTACTACAACGCCCTCGCTGCAAGCTCCACTGGATGGAATGAAAATCAAAACACCGAAGCACCCTTTATCCGTTTCATGCTCGGAACAACCCTGGCCGCCTACCGACAGCTCGAGCAGCGTACCTTAATTGAATCAAGCACTCGTCCCATGCCGAAGCAAGCGCGCATCGCTGTTCTATTTCAACAGAGACCCGGCGTCATTAAGAAATCCGACATCCGGTCCAACTGCCCCGATATCAGCGAGGTAACCGTTAAACGAACCCTCGGTCAGCTTGTTAGTTGCAGCGCAATCGAAAAAACAGGAGCGGGTCGTTCGACGGGCTACATACTCAAAGACGCCCATGCTCTAGAACTATTCTTGCAAGCCACAATACCCGATGGCGAGGCCGCAATAACAAAAGAGGCTTCAAAGGATAAGCTCCTTGAACGTGTAAACCACGCCGAGGATGAAAGCAGAGAAGGGCTCTATGAAGACTACGATTCATTCTCAAGGGACATAAAGACGAGATACGGAGTCTAGTCATATCTCAGAATAGCCTCATCCTTGTTGCCCAAAGTCATTTACGCGTCATTTTAAAGCGGTACCCCTGCGCCGGCAGGGGGGGGCAGAAGTATCGCCCGCCGATCTTGCTGGAGTCGGCGATGAGGTAGCGCGTATCGGCCTTGCTAAAGGCGAGCTGCTGGATGCGGCCCTCGTCCATATTGGACGTAGATACGTCACCGTCCAAGATGCCGTTGGCACCGATAAACGCCGCGTCAATGCCCAGCGCACGCAGGGTATCCTCGGCCATGGGGCCCACAAAGGCGGCGGTGCGGCGACGGTACATGCCGCCCACCAGGCACAGCTCGCAATCCTCGCGCGCCTCGAGCAGGCTAAAGGCCGAAAGCGAATTGGTCACATAGATGGAAGACAGTTTGTCGGTGACTCGGAGAGCGCCAATGCGATCTCACGACGGTTGCGCTCATTGTCTCAATTAGATACTCAACGAAATACGGCCCCGCAGCTCAATAAGCTGCGGGGCCGTACTATACACCGACGAATCAACGACGGAGTGCATCCACTATTTAGCCAGCTCCTGAACGATCCAGTCAATTGCACCTTCGGGATCGTTGGTAAGGTCGATATACTCCTTGCCCCTTGTGGTGAGCAGTTTAATTCCAAGGCGATCGGTATCGGCCTTCATAGCGTCATAGTACATGCGTGCCTGGGGCGCCAGAACAATCACGTTGTACTGATCCATTGTCTCATAGTGGCTTCCGTACGCACCGGACTGAGAAACCAGATCGATACCCTTAGCAGCGGCACCTTCGCGAAGAGCATTTGCCAAGAGAGTCGAAGTGCCGGCACCCTGGCAAAGCACAAGCACGCGGATCTGCTCCGCCTTGTCCTTTACCGCCTCGAGAGCTTTTGCGACATTTTCCTGTTCGGCAATAGCATCTGCATCCGAGTTTCCTGCAGTCTCCTTTGCAGACTCTTCCAAACAAAGCTGATGGTCATACGCCTTGCAGAACGGATAGTAAATCACAAAGTCAACGACCAACAGCACTGCCATCAATACGAGAGAACGCAGATCGAGACCCGTGGTGAGGAACGCACCAATTGGGCCGGGAAGCGCCCACGGCATGGTATACATGGGGGCGTTCATTCCAATGACGTCAATGAAAAATTTACCGATAATGGCGTTGACCATAGGAGCCACTAGGAAGGGCACGAACATATAGGGATTGAGAACAATCGGCATACCGAAGAGAACGGGCTCGTTAACTCCAAAAATCACCGGGATAATCGATGCCTTGCCCATGGCTTTAAGCTGCTTGGAGCGCATAAACATGATCAGGATAATAGGAACGATGAACGTGCAGCCAGAACCGCCCAGACCGCCGATGAAGCTTGTAAAGTCCTGCGTGAGAGCAATTGACGGGTGTCCACCTGCTTGGAAAACCTCAAGATTGGTAACGGTATTGCCGTAGAGCGCAGCATTGATCGGACTCATGACAACCGAAGCACCGTGGATACCCATAAATTGGAAAAGCGCGACCGCGCCTTCGATAAGCGCCATGCCAGGATAGGTATCGACCGCGGAGAACAGCGGCGAGATGAGAGCGGATACCAAATTGGCGAACGGCACAGCAAGCAGCTTGCGGCTCGCAAGATCGATAAAAGCGCACGCAAGGATCGAAAACCCAAATGCAAAGATATCGCGAAAACTCTGCGCAATAGAGCCAGGGACCTCTTTGGGAAGCTTGATCGTCACATTATGGCTAATGCACACCTTATAGATATTAACGGTCAAGAATGCGGCTACGAACGCAGCGAGAAAACCCTTGGTTCCCATATAGCCGGTTTCAAAAACAGATGTATCTGCTCCGCCAATCGAGACAACATCGTTCGTCACCGATAGCAAGAGCATGCCGCACATGGCACAAACCATGCACGAGGTGGGGTTGAGAGACTTACCCGAAGGCATGCGACGGTTCATCGACATGGCAAGTGAGCTCGCCGTGGTGCCGGCCACCATAATGCCAAGAAGTCCCATGGTATATGCATAGATTTTATTGAAGAAATCCAGCACCTCAGACGGAAGCGTGATGCCTACATAGGCAGGGAGCGTCGAAAGAAGAAGGAACAGGCTCGAGAACAGCACAATTGGCATATTCGAGAGAAAGCCATCCTTAATCGCCACCAGATAAATGTTCCTCGAGATTTTGTCGAAGAGGGGCTGGTGTTTTTCAAGGAATTTGACGATAGCGTCCATAACACATCCTTTCATGATTCCCGGGCACACAACGATTTATCCGGACTCAACCGTCGTCGTCCCCGTTTGTATCCACTTATGTAAGTGAATACGTTCTTGTGCGAAATGTAATATCATTTGCGCGATTTATCATAACCAATTCTTTTTCCGCTTTGTCGATATGTCAAGAATTCAAATACTTATCCGGTGAACGGTAGTTGATTAATTTAAGGTTTTCCCAGCTAGGGGCTATTTTTTCCGAGCAGTACAATAAGTTTGCAACCGTTCACCGATTGGATATAACATATTGAATATATTGTTGTAACAATATTAGAGACAATGTCACAAGCCTGTCGTTCTAGTCAAAGGAAGTAACAATGCCCAAACGATTACTGAACATGTCCGCATCCGATTTTGCCGCCACGTCACCCATGGATCTAAAACAGGCAATTCTGGCTTCCGAGGGACGTACCATCATGGCGGAAAACGTACCCTCTTCCCAATTTCTCGGCGGCGTTACTAATGCAGAAATCGAACGTGCCGCAGGTGCCGACCTGCTTCTGTTTAACGCGCTCGATGTGTTCGATCCAGTTATTGCCGGTATTCCAGATGATCTCAATGAAAACCCGGTCACTTGGGTGAAGCGAGCATGCGGAAGGCCCATTGGCGTCAATCTGGAGCCAGTTGATAACGAGGCAGAGATGTCTGAATCCCGAACGGAAATCCCCATGGGTCGTCGCGTCTCTCCCAAGACCTTAGAAAAGGCTAACGAACTCGGATTTGATTTTATCTGCCTGACGGGCAACCCTGGAACCGGCGTCTCCAACGATGCAATCGCCCATTCGATTAAACTCTCCAAAGAGCATTTCAATGGCCTGGTCATAGCCGGAAAAATGCATGGAGCGGGCGTTGCAGAACCTGTCATGACGCTCGAAATTGCGCGCAAGTTTGTTGACCTCGGCGTCGATATCCTTCTCGTGCCAGCCCCCTACACCGTCCCTTGCTTCCAAGAAGCAGACCTGCGCGCCATCGTAGACTTTGTACGATCCCACAACGTAGGCAAGTCAATTGAAGAGAAGGTTCTCGTCATGGCGGCGAACGGGACGAGTCAAGACTCCTGCGACAGCGAGACCATTAAGAAAATAGGCCTTGCAGCAAAAGCAGCCGGCGCTGACCTCCAACATATCGGGGACTCCATGAACGGTATTTGCCTGCCCCAGAATATCTTCACGCTCGGACAAGCCCTTCGTGGATACAGGCATCAGATCGTCATGCTGAGCCGCTCTGTGATACGTTAAGGTTACCTTGCCCACGTTACATCCCGACTGAGGCAACCATCAGGTATAACCAACATGCAAACTGAGGCTCTAATGCTCGATACACACGAAAAACGGCCACTCTATTTACAGCTCACCGACGCGCTGCTCAAGCAGATCGTCGATGAATATCAAGCAGACGATAAACTTCCAACAGAAATGGAACTCTGCGACGAATACGCCGTAAGCAGAACAACCGTCCGACTTGCCATGAGTGAGCTGGAGCGTCGTGGAAGTATCTATCGAATCCAAGGTAAGGGATCGTTTGTTGCACCGAAACGCGTTAGCGAGCTCAATTCACTTTTAGACTTTGACTTTGCAAGCCATTGCGATGGCGTTGATCCGGATGCCATCACCAAACATTTCGGCGGCCTCACATCAGGTCGTCCAATTTCCGTAATGATGCTCCAACAATTTGGATGTCAAAGTCGCGATGAAATTCAGCGTCTTGAATTGACCTACGAACTTGAAGGCAGCTTCATAGGCGCTGATACGTTCTTCATTTCAAAGTCGCGCGTTCCGAATAACCAGTTAGATTTTCAGGCATTTAGCAGAATCATGGACGACTTGTCCAAGTCTATCCAATCTGTTAGGGAAAGCTATAGAGCACGTCAGCTTAGCGATTCCGAAGCCAGTAATTATGGTGTTGCAAAACTTCCGGTCATCGAACTGACTCATTATGCTTACGACTCCGGAGGCAAACTAATCTCAATTGTCTGCCGCACCGTCTTAACTGGGCGAATCCCTTATCAAAACTTTATTTTCAAGTCCTAATGTTCTTTTTCTTTTGTCTCGATCTGTAACACGTAGCCGAGTTTTTAAGTCCTAACCGTTACAGATCGAGACAAACAAGGTAGACCCCGCCGAATTGTCTCAATCTGCAACATCTGGTTGGTGGTTTCACCCCTACCTGTTACAGATTGAGACAATTTGATAGTGGAGTCCTCATTTGCGCGTCATATCGCGTAGCGCTGACGCGCTGGTTTCCACAATGACAGGAGGTAAAAGTCCTCCCGCATCACCCGTTGGCAATCCCGTAGCGATAACTAGCAAATAACCTGCGTGTGTTCCTCGATGGCGGCGCGATCCTCGGCGGCGATACTCGGCTCGCACACCACGGCGTCCAAATTGTCCAGACGACAGAAGGTGTAGAAGTCGCGCTTGCCGATCTTGCTGGAGTCGGCGATCAGATAGCGCGAGTCGGCCTTGCTAAAGGCGAGCTGCTGGATGCGGCCCTCTT
>OLSJ01000620.1_pt1 | contig 26567 bp, 24 predicted proteins | sample 1672151 | NCBI WGS metagenome assembly OLSJ01 (sample SAMEA3136653, study PRJEB25190) | human gut metagenome | biome: human gut; feature: human-associated habitat; material: faeces | place: Austria | collected 2013 | reverse complement strand
CCAATCAAAAAAGGCATATACTCATAGGAGCATACACCTTGTATCTTATATTTATATTCTATTGATATGCTGTTTTAGACCTGTCGGGTAAAAAGAATAGGGTGTGAAGTGAAATAAGTTCTTATAACTTTATAAATCGTTGCATATCAGCAGTTTTGTATTTGTTTTTGCTCTTGTCTTTTGTAATAGTACCCCCCTGTTAGATAACGGGGGCTTAATCTTCGCTCGCCACAGGCTCGCTCACAGACGAAGTGAACCAGCCACTTGCAAGACATGGCAGAAAAATCTGGGAGATTTTCCTGCCACCGTGTCTGGATCACTCCGTCTGTTTAATCATTTCCTTTATTTTCTTGTATAAGTACTCCATTTTTCTTCATGTATTCTATAAAAGACTCAGTCCCTATTAACATTGCATCTAAATTTATTTTTTTCTCGTTCTGTACTATGATTTTCATACTACCGCTTGTACTGATTTCAATATATTCTATTTTTGTAATTGAAATCTTTCTTTTCTTCATAGGGTAAATAACAATCAATTCCTGTTCTTCTATAATTATTTTATATTTACTGATTGCCCATGCAGTAAAAGCACTAATAATCCCCATAACCAAAAACAAAATAGTAATACCAGTATCTTGCCATAAATATATAATAACCACTGAACATATCATAGAAATGATGAAACACCCATATAAAATTTTAGAAAATACAGGTGGAAAGCATAATTCTTTTAATTCCCCTTGCAATTTATACTTTTTGCTTGTTATCATAGATATTATTCCAAATACTAATGTCATAAAAAATAATCCTATTATTTTCATCTCTTCTTCTCCTTAATCTCTCCATATTTACTATTAGGTAAATATCTAACTCTCAGATATTCCCCCTTTTGTATTCCTTTACTATAAAGAGTTACAAATATTTCTTTTTTCGTTTTATTATCCATAATTCCAATAGATCTTGTTTTGTTTTTATCTTCATCACTATAATCCCAAGATGTTACTGTTCCCTCTACTTCAAGATAATTGTCAGAACTTACGTTTGGAAAATCCTGTACAGCAGGAGGTACTACCCATAAAAATGCAGGAATCAAAATGATACCTATAATACCATTTGAAATCATATTCATCCTTTTTTCATTTCTCTTTACAAAATCTCTCATATCCAATGGAGCATTTTCCCAACGAAAGATTTTTTTCTTTTTTATTATGTGATATAAAAACCATATTGTAAGAACAGATAACAATAAAGCTTCCATATATAAAACTATAATTATTCTCCCCATACTCTTTTCTCCTAGAAGTCTAATAGAAATTATTAAACGATTGATTTTTTATCTGATAACTTATTATATCATTCATAGAATTCCCATGTCATTACTTTTCTGCTATCTGCCAGAATATTTTTTATCCCATGCCTTATCAAGAGTGCAACCATTGCTTACGCAACAAGCTCTTGACAATCCATGCTCTAAAAAATGGTAGATAATCAAGCAGAAAAGAACAAGTTATGCTGTGTTACAGTAACAAAAAAACATCTCATATTTTGTATGAAATGCCATTTTGCTTTTCTTTATGCTATTTTCTTTGTCGTATCAAGGTTCTTTCAATCGTAGTAAATTAGTGGTAAATTTCTTTTGTATTTTCATTCATATTGCTTAAAGTTCCTGCGTTTATGCGGATAATAGGATTTTTAATCTTTTTTGGTATAAAAAAGCAGGAGACCTTTTCAGATTTCCTGCTCAGTAGAGTTGTGAAGATGTTATTGTTGTTATTTAATTTCAATGTTCGTCATAGTTACTAACCCAAGACGAACTAAAATAGTTTGTACGATACGACACCAAAAAATACCTAGAATCAGGAGCAAAGCATATAAAATAATTGACGCTTGTAAATATTGTCTGCCAAAGTGAATAAGAATAAGCAGTGGAGACATTAATATTACAAAGAATATAATGCTTGTAATTATTCTTTTTATGTTTTTTGTATCTGCTAAATCAAATTCAGCTCCACAAGAACATTCGTTAGGTATTCCTCCTTTTATTTCAGTACCACAGTTCATGCAATATAGTTTCTTCATTCTAATCACCTCTACAACCTGGAATTGTTCTATTATTATCTTTCAATTTCTATACTTAAAGATTTTCCAGATTTATCACTTTGAAAATTTTCATAATACCAAAAATAGAAAGGCTTTTCACAAAGTTCAAAATAAATAATTTCATCGGGTTTTTTATTTTCTATTTTTGTATTGTAAATATCTTCATCATGTACAAATCCATATAAAAAGCGACTATTGTCTGGACTGATATTTAAGTCTTGCAATCTATCACTTAATGCTAACTGTGATTTTAGTAACGACATCGTATCTTTGTCATACGGGCGGTCTTTCTTTATAACCTCATGTACACTTGTAATATGAGCATATCTCTTTTTACCATCTACTTCCTTAATTTTGAATTTTGAAAATGTCAAACTTGACTCTATATCGTTTTTTTCTGATATATACAAAACACTTTTATAGTTTTCGTTTTCAAACTCCTTTATAATCTTATCAATATGTGTTTTATATTCTTCGCCTTGTTCAAACTCAATAGAGGCACTTAACAGAGCATCCTGTATTGAGTTTGCATAATTTTTATCAGAAAGTAAACTTTCTTTTGAGTTTAAATCTTCTATTGGATAATATTTTGTTATTTCTTCCGGAACATATTTATCGTTCATTTCTGTTCTTTGTATTAAACTATTTCCACCTGTTATTTGACCTAAATATCCAAGCCCTAGAAAAACACTAAACACAAAAATAATTATTCCCAATATTATCCAAATTACCTTCTTTTGTTTAGTCATAAGATTAAGCCCTCTCAATTTATTGATTGTTAAATACAAATTTATATGTTTCTCTGTATTCACATTATACCATTTTCCACTACCCGCTACAATATTTCAAAATCTTAAGACTACTTTTTTCTGCTTTTGAAAAGCTACTTTACCGTCCATAATTTGTAAAGGGTGCCAAAGCATTGCTTACGCAACAAGCCCTTGACAAACCACAGCCTGATAAGTTTAGAGTAATCAAGCAGAAATGAAATAGTCTGCTGTTTCAAGGCAACGAAAAAGAGATACCAGCACATTTATGCAGTATTTCTAACTTAATCACACTATTCTTTTATTCGCAAGCAGGAAAACACAGGTTATTTCTTAATATCCTTTTGTTTGGGAAACTTCGGATTCCCATTTGGAGATGGCCTGGCGCGAGACGCCGAGCAACATGGCCAGCTGTTCCTGGGTCATGTTGCGTTGTGCGCGCAGGTATTGCAGGTTGGTGCGGAAGCTCATCGGAGTGTCCCTTCATAGGTAATGCTCATCATGACATATTCGGCCGATGCCCTCACTATGCCACGGCAAACCAGTTCCGCGCCACCATCTTCAGGTTGCATATTCGCGCGCAACCACAGGTTGCATCGGCGGAATCCCGCCATTCTGCCGGCTCCGCGGCATTCTAGCCCGCACTCCGATTGGACCGGCATAATCGGAATACGTCGATTATGAAAAAACGCTCGCGGCCACATGGCCAACGAGCGTGAATCTCGGGTGGGCGATGTAGGAATCGAACCTACGACCCCTTCGGTGTGAACGAAGTGCGCTAGCCGCTGCGCCAATCGCCCGAGCCTGTGATGAAAAAACCGGCAACAATCTGCCGGCGATTCATCGAGTGGGCGATACAAGATTCGAACTTGTGACCCCTTCCGTGTCAGGGAAGTGCGCTACCACTGCGCCAACCGCCCGGGTCATCATCCGGTCGAATCAATCAGTATGAATCAACCATCCGAGAGCGGACAACGGGACTCGAACCCGCGGTCTCAACCTTGGCAAGGTTGCGCTTTACCAACTAAGCTATGTCCGCATGTGTTACCTTCACAGGCAACAGGTGACAAAGATACGCCAATCTCAGGAAAAAGCCAAGCCCCCGCGTGTCCCACCGGTTTTCCAACGATTATCGAGCGCCGAAGTGAAGTTCCCGAACTACGCCGACGTGCCGTCCTTCATGGAATCAGGCACGGTATGGGCTTCATCCCTCAACGCGCGATAATGGCGGTATGACGCAACGACAACTGATGCGGGCCACAGTCGAAACGCCCATCGGCCGGATGATGATGGCCTCCGACGGCGAGGGACTTACCGAACTCTGTCTTGAAGACTGGTGGTGGGCCACCGATCACCAAGCCGTTCTCGATTCGAATCGCGAATCCGATAGTGAACCCGACGTATTCCGTATAACCCGCGAATGGCTGACCGCCTATTTCGCCGGCGAACGCCCCGGCTCGGATCAGGTGCCGCCTTTGCATCCCGCCGGCACGCCATTCCAACATGAAGTGTGGAATCTGGTGGCCGAAATCCCCTATGGCATGACGGTAAGTTACGGCGAACTCGCCGCCGAATTGGCCGAACGACGCGGCGGCGGCCGCATGGCCGCGCAGGCGGTCGGAGGCGCAGTGAAGCGCAATCCGGTTACCATCATCGTGCCCTGCCACCGCGTAGTCGGCTCGGGCCGCGCGTTTGGCGGCTACGGCGGCCGACTCGACATCAAGGCCGAGTTGCTTGAACTCGAGGGCGTGGATCTGGCGCGCTTCGATCTGCCGAACCTTTGACGGGCCCAGCGGTCCGCCTCGTCAAAAAGGATTGAGTGGTTAACCCTCCCGCCGGCGGGAGATGGCGCGTAGCGCCGGAGGGTGGTCGGCTGGCTGGCATCGCAACCCTGCTACCCGACAATTTTCGACAAGCCGACGGGAATCCTTCCACGAATTGTTCGCCGTCGGTGCAGTCTTGCTCGATCGCGCCGGCCAAAACCGTACAATCCCTACAATGGAATGCATATGGTTAATTGCTGCGCGCAGCCGCACGGCCGCACGCGATCGCAAGACCACGCAGCCCAAGGGGATATGCAATATCAACGGAAGCAGGAGGTGCGCATGACCGGCATTATCGATTACGCGCACACCGAAACGCGCTCCTTCGCCGACTTGCCGTTCAACGAAATCGACGCCTTGATCATCTCCACGCTCATCTATGAGGATGTGGCCAGTGTCTGTCCGACGTTGATGCTGGATGAGACGCGGTCAGGCTCGTTCGCCGCACGCATTCGCGCTTTCGAACCCAAGCATCCACTGATCTGGCTGAAGGGTATCTGGCATCCCGAGCTTGAATCGGTAAGCCTTGACGAGGCCAACCGCGAGCTGCATCGTTCGCCGGAAACACATGCCGACGACAAGCCGCACGAAGCCCAAATGGTTTCAGTGGTCAACCCGGACCTGACCCACGACCTGTTCCAGGCCGCAGGCGAAAACCCCCGCTACGCCAACGTTCGCCTAGGCGCGGTGGTCGAGCACATCAATCAGGGTGAGCAAACCCAATTCGCCGCCGCCACCTTCCAACTGCCCGACGGCCACAAGCGCCGAAAGCCGACCTACAAAGGCACGTTGGTTATTTCCTTCCGCGGCACCGATGATTCGCTCATCGGATGGAAGGAAGATTTCAATATGGCTTTCCAGTATCCGGTGCCGGCGCAACGTTCAGCCAGCGCCTATCTGGATATGGTGGCGCGACTGTGGGAGGGTCCGATTATTCTGGTCGGCCATTCCAAGGGAGGCAATCTGGCGATTTACGCGGCCATGAACGCCGATCCCAAGGTGCGCAAGCGCATTCAGCATGTCTATTCACTGGATGGCCCCGGTTTCCCGCCGGAGATTGTGACCAGCCCCGCCTACCGCACCATCCAGCCGAAGGTGACGAAAATCGTGCCGAGTTCGTCGATTGTGGGCATGATTTTCGAGACCCCGGAGCCTTGCCGCGTGGTCTCTTCCGATTCGGATGGCATCATGCAGCATTCCGCCTTCACCTGGCTATTGGATGGTGACCAGTTCATCACCGAGCCGGATTTGAGTTCCAGCTCGCAGTTGTTTAACGAGGAGCTGAACCATTGGATCGCCACGCTTACGCCCGAACAGCGCGAGCGTGCGGTGGATGCGCTGTTCACCGTGCTGCACGCCAACGGCGCCACCAGCTTCAGCGAGGTGATGAGCAACTTCCCCGCTTCGATTCCGGCGATGCTTGGCGCGTACGTTGGGCTGACCCCCGCAGACCGGCGTCATTTGGTTGAGGCCCTGGCGATACTGTTCAAGGCGTCCACGGCCAAACGCAAGCCGACGCCCGCCCCGGCTTCCGCACCAAGTTCTGCGACCTCCAAAGCAACAGCCGAGATCCCAGCAGAAACTGCAGCAGGAGCAGATAGCGCAGCTCCGGCCAGAGCCGATACTGATGCCGATGCCGGCACCACAGCTTCGCCATCAGCGGAGGACGCAACTGAAATCGCCGATTAGCTCATAGACATGTCCACAAATAATAGTTATACTGCCCAATAAGTTATTAGACAGCGTGACCATATCACGCTGGTGCATCAGGAGGAAGAGATGCCACGTCCACGCCATGATTCCGAGGTGCTGCCCGCCAAAGAACGCCTCGAGAACGCTTTCTGGGAATTGCTCGCCGACCGCGACTATCGCAAGATCACCGTTACCGACGTGGTGCGTGAGGCTGGCGTGAACCGTAATTCGTTCTACTATCACTTCTCCAGCCTGCCCGAATTGGCCGATTCAGCCATCCTGCATCAGGTCGAATCGATTCCGATCAACCGCACCCCCGATCCGAACGGCAATCCCGAGGAACAATGGCGAGACCGCGTCACCGCCACGCTCTCCGATCCAGAGCAGCGTCAGCGCCTCGACCACCTGGCCCTGTTGGCCGGCCCGCACAGCACGCTTGAACTGACCGAATCGCTGCGCGACTTCTGCCGTCTGCAAATGCTCAGCACATTGCAACGCGACCCCAAGAACCTTGATCTGAAAACCGATCTCATGGTCGAGTTCACCGTGGGCGGCATGCTCGCCGTGCTGCAACGTTGGCCCGAATTGAGCGACACCATCGAAATCAAGGATCTGCTTAAAGAAGATGTGGCCGTGCTGGCCATGGGCATATACTTGGCCATGAGCCAAAAAGACATGCTCAATTACTGGAATCGCATCTTCGTGCACAATGCGCAGGATTCAGCCGTCCCCGGCATGCCGGCCGCCGTCACGCATGCCGCGCCATCCCCCATCTCACCGTCGAACGGTCCCGCAGGATTCCCCGGGTACACCGCTTGACCGAAAACCAGCGAGTCTGGATTGTTTCCGCCGAATGAACCCTGCGTGAGGTTTCTCACAAGGCATAATCAGCCTCTCATGCTGGCGTTTCCAGCCCACGCACAGGAAGATGGAAGCATGAGCGAAACATCGAACAAAGCCCGTCTGGAGCATGACTGCATCGGCCAGATGGAGGTGCCGGCGGACGTCTACTGGGGCATTCACACCCAGCGCGCTATCGGCAACTTCCCGGTCTCCGGCATCACCGATAGCCAACATCCCGAGCTGATTCGCGCCTATGCCACGGTCAAGCGCGCCTGCGCCATCGCCAATGAGGAATTAGGCCTGATCGACCCGGCCAAGGCCGAGGCCATTCGCGCCGCCTGCCTGGAAATCGAGGCCGGCAAACTGGCCGATCAGTTCCCGGTCGATGTGATGCAGGGCGGTGCCGGCACCTCGTCGAACATGAACATGAACGAGGTGATCGCCAACCGTGCGCTGGAAATCGCCGGCCACCAGCGTGGCGATTACACGTATATCCATCCGAACGACGACGTCAACGAGTCGCAGTCCACGAACGACACCTACCCTGCCGCCTGCAAACTCGCGCTTATCGACGCGATCGGGCCGCTCGCCGAGTCCACCAAGAAACTCGCCAAGGCCTTCCACGATCTGGCCGACAAACATATCAACGACGTGACGATTGGCCGCACGCAGCTGCAGGACGCCGTACCAATGACCTATGGTCAGGAATTCCATGCGTTTGCCACGCTGTTGAAGTCTGATTTGGCTGCATTCGATCGCGTGGTGCCGCTGCTGGCCCAGCTCAACCTTGGTGCCACCGCCATCGGCACCGGCATTTGCGCGGATCTGCGATTCCGCAAGTCCGCCATCAAGCATCTGGCGCAGATCACCGGCTTGCCGGTCACCGCCGCGCCCGATCCGGTGGCCGCCATGACGGATATGGGCGCGTACGTGGCCACGTCGGCCGCCATCAAGAGCCTCGCCGTGCACCTGAAGAAGGCCGCCGACGATTTGCGACTGCTCAATTCCGGGCCGCGCTGCGGTTTCAACGATCTCAACGTGCCGGCTCGCCAGGCCGGATCGTCGATCATGCCGGCCAAAGTGAACCCGGTGATCCCCGAATGCGTCAACCAGTGCTGCTTCACGATCTTCGGCATGGACGTGACTGTGAACTGGGCTGTGGCCGAGGGCCAGTTGCAGCTGAACGCCTTCGACCCGGTGATGGTGCATGAGCTGCTGACCGGCATGGCGTTGCTGACGCGCGCCATGGAGACGTTCCGCGTCAACTGCGTGGAAGGCATCGAAATCAATGCTGACCTGGGGCGTTCATATGCCCAGTCCTCACCGTCGATTTCCGCCGCGCTCAACCATTACATCGGCTACGAGCACGCGGCCGACATCGCCGCCGAAGCCGTGCACACCGGCCGTACCGTGCGCGAGGTGGCCGGCGAACGCACCGACCTGCCCGCCGAGCAGCTGGACGAGATTCTCGATCCGATTCGTCTGGCCCGTGGCCTCGGCCAGACCTGCCGCGAGCACCAGGAGTAGCGGAATCGGCCGTAGTCCGATTCCGCTTTCTGCCACCCCGTCTCCACGACTTCACCAGAAACGACCGATACAGTAGGCGTATGACTGAATATGCAGAAGACATCGCACGCTGGTTTCAGGTGAACGCCGGCAAACTCATCTGGCTGGCCATTGTATTGGCCATCGTATTTGTGGCCGACCGCGTCATCAGCCGCGTGTTGCGCAAGATTCTGGACAATTCTCAGATTCCCAGCGCCTCGATTTTCGTGAATCTCACGCGCGTGACCATCTGGGTCACCGGCGCAGCGATGGTACTGCAGCCCGTATTCGGCATCAATCCGACCACACTTATCACCGCCCTTGGTGTTGGAGGTGTGGCGATCTCGCTGGGTCTGAAGGATACAATCGCCAACATCATCGGCGGCTTCGGCCTGATGCTGGGCCGCGTAATCCAACCCGGCGATCTGGTGACCATTCAAGGCGTCACAGGCACCGTGCACGACATCACCTGGCGTCAGACCGTGGTGCGCACCCGTTCCGGAGACATGATGGTCATCCCCAATTCGGTACTCAATACCGCCGCCCTGACCAAGCTCACGCCGGTCAGCGAAGGCATGGCCACGCTTGAGTTCACGGCCAAGGCCTCCGGTGACCCGTCCGCTATCAGTCAGGATATTCTCGACCGCGTAACCAAAGCCACCGCCGATGTGGCACTGGAGGGCCAGCCACCGCTGGTCAAGTTCACCGGCTTCTCCCCTTACGGCATGACCGGCCAAGTGCTTGTGTTCGCGCGCGAGGGTGTGCTGCCTTCCACCATCAAAGATATGGCGGCGCGAGCCATCGCCGGTTCGGGCACCGAATACCTTGTTGAAGATGGCGGCTCGTCAGGCAATCTGTGATATCTCCCGGCTCGCCTCTCTGGGTCCGGCTATGACAGTCATGCGAACAGCATCCAACCGGTAAGCATCACAGTCAACAGTAGGTACGCGATAACGCCGGGATTGGCATAGGCGGTGCGTATTTTAAGCCCCGCAGGCAACTCCTCTGGCGCAAGATAGAACTCCCAGCTCTTGCGCTTGGTGATAAGCAGCACGATACCGGCAATGCAGAGGCCCAACATCACTGTGCCGTACAACATCATGATGCCCATGCCGCCCATGTTGCCGGTTTCAGCCATACGCATGATTTCGGCCTCGCTGACCGTGCCGTCGAGGATGCGGGGATCGATCTGTTGTATCACCAATGGGGCGAGTACTGACCCGTTCAGGTTGATCAGCATGTGCATAGCCACCGAATACCGCAGTCGGGAGGTGCGTGTGTATACATATCCGAACATCAGTCCTAGGCCAAAGGCGTAGAAGAACTGGAACACGTTCATATGGAATAGCGCGAAAGCCAATGCGGAGAACATGATTGCGGTCTTCTCTCCGTACCGGCGCAGGCGGGAGATAATCTCCTTGCGAAAAATCCATTCTTCGCAAACCGGTGCCAACAGGCCTATGAACAATGCGTTCATCCGCCAGTCGCTGCCAAGAATCACGTCGTTGATGCGATTGGCGGCCTGACCATCAGTGGCTCCGGCAGACAATATATTGCCAATCATATTGCCCAAGAACATTACCGGAATGCACATGACGAAAATCTGAATGAACTCTCCCGCCTTCATGGGGTACTGCCGGGTGCGAATAACCGGTACGCGAGTGAAGGCCAACATACTCAGCGGCATGGCCACCACATACAGCGGTCCGGAGGAGGCGAGCAGCACAGCCCAAGCGGGCACATCGGTGCCAAGCAGCGTTCGTAGTGCTTCAGTGGCCAGAATATTCAGTCCGATCCAGAACACCATCATAATGGCGAGCGCCGAGCCGATTGTCGAAAACCGGCGATGGGCCGTGAACCACCAATCGCGTGGGGTTTGTTGCGGCTGCTGTGGTTGCTGAGGTTGCTGCGCCGGCGGCATTGGTTCGCTCATACTTATCCCCCATAGTTACTGGCCGCAAACGGACCGATCACACGTGCAATACTCTTCAAGAATACGGCACGGCGTTTCGATTGCATTGGGAATGGGGAGGAAATCATCAATGGGCAAGGAATGATCAACGTCAATCATTCCCAATGCCGAGAAAGTCCCCTACTCTGCAAGATTGCTGTGGGACGGCACGCGATAATCGCCCAAAAATCGCCGCCGTCCCACACACATCATTGCCGATAAGCCATTCGACGATCGTACAGTCACAAAAACAGAACAGAACCGCACGATCATCGCAACGCCATTCAGCAGGCGAGCGCGGCGACCGGACGCGGGGTGACAATCACGTCATCGCCCACCGCCAGACCGGCCGGCAGCTCGCTGGCGGGCAGCTGCACGGTGGCCTTGAGCTGTTCGCCCTTGTTCCAGCGCTGGTATTCGCCGGAGGTGATGACCGTATCCACGCGCACCAAGGAGCCAAGGAAGTGAATGACCTCCACGCGGGCGCGTTCGCCGACGTGCGAATCGCTGCTGCCGGCCAAGGCCAGCGTCAGGTTCTCCGGGCGCACGAGCACGGCCACGGAATCGCCCTTGGCGGAGCCGGCGAGCAGCGGCACGCGCTGGCCGAAGACCACGGACTCGTCGCCATTGGATGCGCCGGGCAGGCGGTTGGTGAGTCCAATGAACGTGGCCACGTACTCGGTGGCGGGGCGCTGGTACAGGTTCTGCGGGGCGGCGATCTGCTCGATCTTGCCCTTGTTCATCACACCGATGCGGTCGGCCACGGCCAGCGCCTCTTCCTGATCGTGGGTCACGAAGACGGTGGTGGTGCCGGTGGTGAGTTGGATGCGGCGAATCTGGTCGCGCAGCTGGACGCGCACCTTGGCGTCGAGGGCGGAGAGCGGCTCGTCGAGCAGTAGCACGCGCGGCTTGACGGCCAGCGCGCGGGCCAGGGCCACGCGCTGTTGCTGGCCGCCGGACATCTGCTGCGTGTACTTCTTGGCCTGATCGGCAAGTCCCACGAGCTCCAGCTGTTCCATGGCGATCTTGCGGCGTTCTGCCTTGCCCATGCCGCGCACTTCGAGGCCGAATTCCACGTTCTCCAGGGCGGTCATGTGCGGGAAAAGCGAGTAGGCCTGGAACACCATGGCCATCTCGCGCTTGTTGACCGGCACGCCGGTGACGTCTTGGCCGCCGACCATGATGCGGCCGCCCTGGATGTCTTCGAGGCCGGCGAGCGAGCGCAGCGCGGTGGACTTGCCGCAGCCGGAGCCGCCGAGCAGCACGACCATTTCGCCGGGCTTGATGTCCAGGTTGAAGTCGTCGAGCGCGTGAACGGTGGAGCCGGGGTAGATCTTGACGACGTCACGCATCTGGATGGAGCCGCCGCCGCGCTTGACGCTGTCTTTGAGCAGGGCCTTGGCGGCCTTGGTCACGTCCTTGCCGCGCACGCCTTCGAGGGTGGCGGTGGGATCGTTCTTGAAGGCGTCCTCGGCGGCAGCGGACGTGGTGGCGGGTGCCGAAACAGAAGCCGCGGCATCGGCACCGGCATGGCGACGGGTGAAAATCGAATTGCTGTTCATCAGGTTACTTACCTTCCCTTGACTTGCGCATTGCGTCGGAGATCAGGTCGAGCGCAACGAGGAGCACCACGCCGAAGAGCAGAGCCAGCAGCGACATGGCGGTGGAGATTTGAGAATTGGACTGGCCGAGCTGGTAGAGCGCGACCTGCAGGTTCATACGGCCGAGCAGCGAGGCGACGGTGTATTCGCCCAGCACCACGGCGATGGAGATAAAGGATGCCGAGAGAATCGACTGCCATAGGTTCGGGATGATCACCTTGAAGAACACCTTGGGCCAGGAGGCACCGAGCGAGCGGGATGCCTCGACCAGCGTCTTGACGTCGATGGAGTTAAGCCCCACGGCGATCGCGCGGAAGGCGAACGGCATCACGAGAATCACGTAGGCAAAGCACAGCCAGATTGGGTTGGTGCTCAGCACGTCGGCGGACAGCCAGCGGTAGATCGGGCCCAAACCCACCACCAGCACGATGGCCGGGATGGTCAGCGGCAGCGTGGCCACCCATTCGATCGCGCGCTCCAAAACCTTGGAGCGAATATGCACGATGACCATGGTGGGCACCAGCAGCACCAGCATGATCACCACGGTGACCGCGCTCAGGGCCAGCGAGGTGCCGATGCCCTGCCACAGCACGGTCAGGTCGGCACCCAGCGACTCGCCGTTGCCGGTGAAAATCGCGATCCACGGCGCGGCCGACCAGCGGCCGGACAGCGGGTGACGCAGGGTGAAGATGAGCATGGCCAGCAGCGGCACGAACAGGAACGCCAGGGTGACGAACAGGATCACGAATTTGATGATGCTCTGTTTACGCGCACGAGCGGCGCGCAGCTGCGGCGGCTTGGTTGCGGAAGTTTCGGTCATTGCCAACGTCCGGCCCTCTTTTCCACGGCGTGGCTCAACAGCATGACGATGGCCACGACGATGATCATTGCGAATGCCAGCACCTGGGCAAAGCCCTGCTGGTTGGGGTCCAGTTCGTTGCGCATGGCACCTTGGATCATAAGCGGCACCAGAATCGAACGCTGGGAGAACAGGGCCGCGGCGGTCGCGTATGCGGAGAACGCGGAGGCGAACAGCAGCAGGAACGCGGAGATGAAGCGGGGTGCCAGAATCGGGCAGGCCACGCGCGTCCAGTACTGGAACGTGTTGCCACCGAGGGATTCGCATGCCTCGCGCCACTGTGGACGGATCGAATCGACCGCGGGCAGGAAGATGATGATCATCAGCGGAATCTGGAAGTAGCAGTAGATGGTCACCAAGCCCGGCAACGAACTGAGCCAGTTCGGGTTCACGGTGTAGCCGGTCAGTGTCTTGATAAGCATGGTGCCGATACCGTTGATGCCGATGGTGGCGATGAACGCGAACGCGAGCATCACGCCACCGAACTGAGCAAGCACGGAGGAGATGGCGGAGACCATACGACGCAGCAGGCCGTCCGGCTTGGCACCAATGACCAGTGCGTAGGAGGCGAGCACACCCACCACTGCGCCGATCAGAGAGGATGCTAAAGACACCAGAATCGAAGTGCCGAATGCGGCGATGGTGTTGGCCTCGAACATCTTATTGAAGTTCGCGAGCGTGAAGTTGCCACTGCGATCCTGGAATGCACCGACAATCACGATGACGGTGGGTGCGAGCAGGAAGCAGGCGGTGTAGGCGAAGAACGGGAGCGTGGCGGCGAGCGTGCCCAGCTCCTGGCGGTGCTTGGCCATCGCCGAGGAGAGAGGAGAAGCGGGAGTAGCGGACGGACCCGCAGCCTTGGCGGCAGCAGGTCCGTTCGATGCAATGGGTGCGATTGCGGCGGTCATCGGTCTGTGCCTCAGTTGCCGATCGTCTTGTCCCAGTTGTTCTGGAGCCACTCGGTGATGCGGGTGGAGTCGTCGTTGGTGTAGGAGACCGGCTCGCCTTCGATGGTGATGGCGTCCTTCAGAGTGGCCTGGTCGACGGTGCCGTCTTCCTTCATGGAATCGAGCAGCACCGGGTTGGCGCCGCCCTTGAACCACAGGTTCTGGGCGTCAGCGGTGTACAGGTACTCCTCCCACAGGCGGGCGGCGGCCGGGTGCGGCGCGTCCTTGTTGATGGCCTGGTTGTAGTAGCTGACGACCTGGGCCTTCGGGAAGGTCTTGTACTTCCAGTTCACGCCCTTGTCCTTGAGCTCCTTCTTGTAGGAGGCCTGGTTGTAGGTCCAGTCGAAGACCACGCCGGTCTGGCCGGAGTCGATGGTGCCGTTGGTCACGTCGACGGTGGTCAGGTTGCCGGCCTCCTTGAGCTTCTTGAAGTAGTCAAGGCCGGGCTGCAGGTTGTTGATGTCGCCACCGGCGAGCTGGTTGGCCATCAGGTAGCCGTTGAAGGCGGCGCCAGCCTCGGCGGGCTTGCCGTTGAGGGCCACGGTGCCGGCGAACTTCGGGTCGAGCAGGTCGTCCAGGGAGCTGATGTCGCCGTACTTGTCGGCGTTCCAGCCCACGGACATGATGCCGGTGTAGTCGGCGTAGTAGGCGCCGTCGGCGTCCTTGGCGGTGTCCGGGATCTTGTCCCAGGCCTGCACCTTGTACGGGGCGAAGTAGTCGGTGGAGGTGGCGGCGATGGCCTGGCCGACATCGAAGACGTCGGGGGCGGCGTCGGTGCCCTTGTTGGTCTTGGCGGCGTCGAGCTCTTCCTTGGATGAGGCGTTCGGGTTGAGCTCGGTGACCTTGATCTCCGGGTACTTCTTCTTGAAGCTCTCGATGACCTCGCCGTAGTTGGACCAATCGTGCGGAAGGGCGATGACGTTCAGCGCGCCCTCTTCCTTGGCGGCCTTCTCGAGGTCTTCCATGGTGCCGAAGTCGGCGAGGGAGGTGGCTTTGGCGGACTTTTCGTTCACGGTGACGGCCTTGCCGGTGCTTTCGCCGGTGCCATCGGAGGAGGCGTTGCTCGAGCCGCAGGCGGCCATCGAGAACGCGAGCACGGCGGCGAGGGAGCCGGCCGCGATCTTACGCAGGTTGTTCATAATGTTCCTTTTCTCAACATCATCCAGACGACAGTCTGGGGAGTCGGGCTTGGTATGCGCGGCATTCGCGCGGCCCGTGAATCCAAGAAAAGAAACTATGCGCCTAATCTGTCCTGACACTGGCGCGCAAGTGAATTGCGTTCGCCATTTGCTGTACGCCTGTTGAACTTAGGAAAACTTGGCATGAATTACTGACAGGTATGGGCGATGTGTCAATAGCGGAACCGGCCTGCGGCCGATTCCGCACCACACTTACCTCAGCACGCCCTCAATCAATCGCGTGATGAGTTCGGTGTAGCTCACTCCGGTGGCATCCCAAGCCTTGGGATACATGGAAATCGGCGTGAAGCCGGGCATGGTGTTGATTTCGTTGACCATCACCGTGCCATCAGGCGTCACGAAGGTGTCCACACGGCTCAAGCCGGCACCATCCACGGCCTTGAACGCGCGACGGGCCACGTCACGCACGTCCTCAAGCACGCTGACCGGCAGATTGGCAGGCACTTCCACGTGGCTGGCGGAGGCATCCATGTACTTGGAATCGAAATCGTAGAACTGGTCGTCGTTCTGATGATCGAGCACGATTTCGCCGGGCCAGCTGGCCTCAGGCTCGTCACCGGCCTTCGGGCACAGCACGGCACATTCGATTTCGCGACCATCAATCCCCTGTTCGACGAGCACCTTCCAGTCGTGCTCGCCGGCGGTGGCGATGGCGGCGGCCAGACGATCCTGCTGGGTCTCGCGGTCATCGGCTTTCTCGACCTTGGTCACACCGAAGCTGGAGCCTGCGCGCGAAGGCTTGACAAACAGCGGATAGGCAAGACCGGCGTCCTCGATCTCGGCAAGCACATCGGCGGCGGTGAAGTTGCGCGCATCGACCGTCACACCCGGTGCGGTGGGAATGCCGGCGGCATCCAGCACCACCTTGGTGTAATGCTTATCCATGCAGGCGGCGGAAGCAAACACTCCGCACCCCACGTACGGCACACCCATCATTTCCAGCAGGCCTTGAACCGTACCATCCTCGCCATAGGGGCCGTGCAGCACCGGCAGTACCGCGTCCACATGGCCAAGGGAGGTCAGCACATGGTGCATTTCCGGGTCGGACATGCTGACGAAGCTGGTGCCGAAGCCGGAATCGGCGGAATTGATGTGGCTGGGCTCGCCGATGAAGAAACCGTCCTGTCCGCGAGAGGGGTCAAGCATCACCGGGCGCGATTCCGGGGTGATCTTTACGGTCGGCAGCTCGCCGCCGTCCAAGTTCCAGCCACGCGGATCTTCGCCATTGATGATCCACTTGCCGTCCTTGGTGATGCCGACCGGAATCGGCTCGAACCGTTCAGTGTCCATGGCCCCCAGCACACCGGCAGTGGAGATGCAGGAAATCGAATGCTCGTCTGCACGCCCACCATAGAGCACCACAACACGCTTCTTGGCCATAACCATCCTTTTGTTGAAACTACAACCGTTTTCAAGCCTATGCTTTGCACCGCCAACCGGACCGAACCGCGCTCGGAACGCCGCGCACAAGAGACGCACACCAGTCTACTCGTGCACGTCAACGACGTATACGCCACGCGACTTTGCACGTACAACGTATACGCCACGTATACGTCGCTTCTCTCGTTATTCGCCGGTAACCTCGTGACCGAACAGTCCGGCAAGCATCTCCGAGCAGGAAATGCCTTCGTTCAGCACGCGGCTCATCTGATACGCCAACGGGGTCGGCACATCAAGCTGATCGCCAAGAGCCACCACCGCATCCGTGGTGGGCACGCCTTCGGCCACACCGTTGCTGACCTTGGTGGCCTCTTCGACCGTCAATCCCTTGCCGAGATTCGCGCCGAACGTATAGTTACGAGACAGCGAAGAGCCACAGGTGGCGATGAGATCGCCCACACCGGCCAAGCCGAAGAAGGTCTTGGGATCGGCGCCAGCGGCTACGCCCAGCGCGGTCAGTTCGGCCAGTCCACGAGTTTCGATCATGGCTGCGGTGTTCTCACCGTAGCCGGCACCACGGGCCATGCCCACGGCCAGCGCGGTCACGTTCTTCAGGCTGCCGCACATTTCCAGGCCGATGACGTCGGTGGTCACGAACGGCTTGAAATAGGAGGTGGTGCATGCCTCGGCCACCTTCGTGGCATTATCGAGGTTCGTGCAAGCCACCACGGTGGCGGCGGGATGACGATCGGCGATTTCCTTGGACAGGTTCGGTCCGGAAATGGCGGCGAACCGGTCGGCCGGCAAGTCAAGGGATTCGCGGACGACTTCGTCCATACGCTTGTTGGTGCCACGCTCGATGCCCTTCATCAGGCTGACGACGATGGCGTGATCGGGAATCAGTCCCTTGAATTCGACGAGTGCCACTCGTGCGAACTGCGCGGCGATGGCCACGACTACGATGTCCGCGTTCTTGACGGCTTCGGCGCGATCCCCAGTGGCGGTCATGTTGTCCGGCAACTTTTCGACGGACGGCAGGCGCACGGCGTTGTGGTGGTGATCGCGAATGCCCTCGACAATCTGCTGCTCCTTGGCCCACATGGTCACCGTGTTGCCTGCGTCCGCCAGCACTTGGCCGAAAGCAGTACCCCATGCTCCTGCACCGAGAACCGTTATATTTTTACCCATATCAAATTCCTACCTTCGCTTGTCGCGCAACTTCATCGGCACAATCTTGTGCCATGCTACTCGCCTAGGCTCCCCGTACGGGAACCGGTGCGGCTACTTCTCAGCCGGGAACGGGCCGCCGGCTTCAGGCCAAGGCTTACGACTCATACTGCGGTAGTCCCAGTAGCCTTCAGCGGGGAACTGCTCGCCACGAATTTCCTCCAGTACTGTGTTCATGCGTTTGAGCACGCGCCACATCAGCTCGTTCACGGCCTCGGCAGGCGGCTCTTCACCCCATGAGTCCATGTCGGCAAGCAGATCGGAGTAATCGAGCGCATGGTCATAGCACATCACCACGTTTTTGCGCGGCCATGGCCACCAGTGGTTGATGGAGGCGGCACCCCACGTCACCGCCGGGTACAGCGGCACCTGATGCCCCAGTCTGCGCGAGGATTCAAGGGCGATATATCCCACGCCCTCCTTAATGCTCATCACCCACTTTTTCGGGTCGCGGGTCACGGTGCCTTCCGGCCAGACCGTCAGCGGGCGGCCGGACGTCAGAATATCAATCGAGGTCTCTTCGATCTGCTTGGCCTTGCCCGAATGACGCTGCACCGGCTGCATGCCGACCAACTGGAACCACTTGCCGATCAATGGCCACTTCGCCATCTCGGCCTTGGCCATGTAACGGGGGCGGCGGCCCATGTGGAACAGGCTCATCATTGGCACGAACACATCAAACATGGTGACATGACTGGCGGCGGTGATGAACGGTCCGGTTTCCGGCACCTGTTCCAAGCCCCAGGCCTTGGTCTTGCAGCTGGCGCGGAACACAATGGACACCCCTCCCAGCAGTCGTTTGGTGGCCTTGGGATTCTGGGCGTTGATTTCCGGCTGATTGGGCGTGCGGGGGCCGGTCGGGTAATACTGTGTCGAGTCCACAAGCGTGTGGCGGGCGGCCAGACGCTTGACCTGCTCATCACTCAGCGGGCTTACGGCCGAACGCGGCGACGGTTTTCCTTTGGATGCCATGGTCTCTATTGTGGCACGGACCACCGCCCAACGATTCCAGCGCAACATTCCCGGGAATGCGTCGCACAATACGCGGCGGCCCGTCTGCACACACCATGCGCGCAGACGGGCCGCCGGGAAAACGTTCGAATCACTCCACCGCGATGGCGTCAATCTCCACGAGCGCGCCCTTGGGAATCATGTTGTTGCCAAAGGCCACGCGGGCGGGCTTGACGGAGCCGATGAACACCTCAGCGTAACGTGCGTCCACTTCCTTGAAGTCCTCGACGTTCTTCAGGTAGATGGTGGCGCGGCACACATGCTCAATGCCGGTACCGGCAGTGTCGAGAATGTGCTTAATATTCTTCAGCGCCTGTGCAGCCTGCTCTCCAGCGGTCTCGCCCGCCAGTTCGCCGGTGGCCGGATCAATGCCCAGCTGGCCGGATACGAACACGAAGCCATTGGCCTTCACCGCCTGGCTGTATGCGCCCAGCGCGGCCGGCGCCTCGGAAGTGGCTACGGCTTCCATCTTTTCGCTCATATTGTGCTCCTTCTCATCTTGGGGGCGCCCACCTGCTGCGGCCGGCGCCGGTACACATCACCACCGGCTACGACCAATCGCACGATCAGCAACGATTGGCAATGCCGATTACGTAGCAGTCTACTGAGCAAAGTCGCGTTTAGCGCGCATGATGCCCGGCATACGGCCATCAACAGACTATTCCTTGCTATTCCAGACGATTCCAGACGATTCCAGACGATTCGGCTACCGTTCTCGCCAAACCGGACGGTTTTTCCACGACCCAAGCGAGCCGGCATCACCGGCCTTGCCATTGCCGACACCAGCACCAGCCTTGCACGCGCCGAATATGCAAAAGGCTTCCGGCGGTTAGCCGAAAGCCATGCTGGTGGGCTTGATGGGGATCGAACCCACGACCTTCTGTTCCGGAGACAGACGCTCTATCCACTGAGCTACAAACCCGAGCAACTTCTTTACTGTACACCACATCACGTTGCATGCGGCACATACGTCGCCAAAATAACGAGAAAATCGCCATTATCGGCTCTACAATGGGGTTATGTCGGAACCTACAGATGACTTCGAATACGAACGCCGCTTCTTCTGCCGCGAACTGCCGGCGGAATACGACGACGGCGACGCCCCGACCCTCATCATTCAGAGCTACTACGTGCATGCCGACAATTACGCCTTGCGCGTGCGGCTGGTCTCGCGCAAGGTTCACGTCGACATGACGCCCGACGTAAATCCGGTGGCCGTGCTGGACGAATACCGCGACCGGTTCTCGGAAGCATATGTCACCGTCAAAGGTCCGTCCGTGGGCGGCACGCGCTACGAAGTCGAGCGCGAAATCGATACGCGTATCGCGGCCGAACTCATCAAGCGCGGCGGCTCGGTAATCATCAAGAACCGGTATTCCGTGTGGATTGAGGAAGACGGCTGGAGCGTGGATGTGTTCGGCGGGCCGAATGCGCCGCTCATCGTAGCCGAGGCCGAACGATCCGGGCCGGTTACCAATCTGACGATTCCGAAATTCTGCATCACCGAAATCACCGATCAGGCGCGATTCAATAACGATGGTCTCGCCAACCGTCCGTTCTGTAAGTGGGCGGATGATTTCGAGGAGGAGCTGGCGCTGGAGGGGCCAAGGTTCCAGCAGTATTTCGGGAAGAATCGGATGGTTTAGGGGGGGGGGAGCAATCGAGTACGCTCGTGAGCTCCCCTCAGTCATCTACGACGACAGCCCCTCTCAAAGAGGGGAGCCAAAACCACTTAGTACATGAGGGTGGCTAGGCGACGACGGGCGCGGGTCAGACGCGGGTCGGTGGGTTCGGGGATGGCGAAGTATTCGAGCAGACGCTTGCGAACCTGCTCGATATCGGCCTTGTGCCCGGCGGCCAAAAAGTCCAGCAAACGGTCGAAAGCGTCTTGAATCTGGCCACCAATCATGTCGATATCAGCCACGGCCAACTGCGCTTCCACATCGTCCGGCGCTGCGGCGGCAGCGGCACGTACGTCACGTACATCAGCGGCCCCGGAGCGGGCCAGCAACAGCGCCTTCGCACGTTCGCGGGCAGCCAGTGCATCGGACGGGTCGGATCCGAGCACGCGCTCGTATTCGGCGGCGGCACCGGCGTAATCGCCCTCCTCGGCCAAACGATGGGCTTCGGCATGCTCCGGCGGCACCTGCTCAGCACCCGCGACGGCACCGGTGGCACCAGCGCTCTTGGCGGCATCGGAATCAGGATCACCCGAGTACGGCGCGGTACCGTTCACACCAGACTGCGCGGCGGCCTGAATGATCTTCGGAATCACCTCGTCAGTAAGTTGCTTGAGCTCGTCGTCACCCGGAAGGCCCTGCAACAGCGGCATCGGACGGCCGGCAATCAACGCGAACAGTGCGGGCACGCCCTGCACCTGCAGCGCTTGGGCAATCGAGGGATTGGACGAGATATCGATACGGGAGAGCTGAATCTGGCCGTTCAGGGCGTTCACCGCGTCGCCCAACGCACGGGCCATCGGGAACAGGCGGTCATCGGTCGGCACCCACAGGAGCAGCAGGATCGGGAAGGTCGCGGAAGTCTGCACCATTGCCTGGAAGGTGTTTTCGGTGGTGTCGATCACGTACCCACCAGCGGCAGGCGCGCCGCCCGCTTGTCCGGGCTCGGCCTTGACCTGATGCTTCAGCGCCTCCAAATCGACGGCGCCCGCCAATGAGACTCCCGGATTGAACTGCTGCTCTGCCATAATGCCTCCCGATTCCACGCGATTCGCGTACAACAACAATCACATTTGCTGACATTGATTGTAATGCCGATTCCCACCACGTAGGGATTCTTCCACTACGCGGTGAAATTCCCACCACGTAGCAAAACGCCCACCACGATGTGACCCCAAACGGCACCATTATGCGAAAGGTAAAATTTTATCGACATCGTGGTGGACGAATCACATCGTGGTGGGGGCGTTAACCGCGCGGTGGGTGGCGGCAACAATTACAGCGCTTCGACCTTTACCGGCTGACGGTCGGCGCCCACTGCGGTGATTTGCTCACCGGAACTTGCCAACGGAATGTACAAGGCCACCACGTTCACATACGTGACCTTCATGGTGCTGGTGTACTTGTCGCTATTGAACAGCGCCTTCTCGTCGTCGGAAGCCGGCCGCGATTCGCGGCCATCCCCTGCCTTGCGAGTCCATTCGCCGTTAATACGGCCAACCACCAGATCACCGGCACCGTCTGCAGCACGCATCACCCACATCTGTTCAGGCACAGCGGTGAATTTTTGCTCCTGCGTACCGTTGTTGCGTTGCATACCTTCCTGCACCTTGGCCGTGGTATTGGCCAGTTCCTGGCGCAGCAAATCGTCTGCGAACTTGGAAGCGTATTGGCTCTTGGAGCCGTTCTGCAGCACATCGGCGTATTGGGTCAAGGCATCAGCGGGAGTGGCCACCAGCTTCTCATCCTTTGCGGTGCCCATCTGCGAGCCAATAGTCGGAATCTCGAACTTTGGCAGCTTGGCGCCCTCAAACAGTCGAGCCATAGCCATCAGCTTGTAATTCTGCTGGGCGGATTCCTGATCGAAGACCAGCAAACGCTTGGACTGCTGATCTTCGGTGGTGGTCGTGATGGTGAACACCGAGCGAGGCCATCCGTCGTCCGTAGGAATCACCGTCTGGGCGATGTCCTTGGGAATGGTCGCATATTCGGACATACCGCCGCCACGCTGATTGATCGTGGTCTGGCTGATGCGAATGTCCAGCTGGGGCCCGCCCATAACGGTCGCATACCCATCGGGATTCTTGGCCTGATCGGCTTCATCGATCGTCTTGAGAATCTTCAGACGAATCTTCTTCTCCTGCGCCTCGGTCAAATCCGGCGCAACCTTGGTGGAGGTATCAGCAGCCGGCGTCGGCAGTTGGCCTTCACAGGCGGTCAACGGCACGACCAACGCCACGCAGGCGAGGGCGGACACACACAGTTTGTTCCATCGCTTGTTCATCAGCTTTCCTCCTGTCCGTCATCGGCCGAGTCGTCTCCGGTATTGACCTCTTGGGCCAAGCGGGAGAAGTAGGCCTGCAGTTCGTCAGGGGTGATTACCGAAGTCGATTCGTTATCGCCGGCGCTGAGGCCGGGCTCAGCGCCGCTTTCGGCACCGGTCTGCTGGTCGGCGACCAGGTTACGCGAACTTGGGTCGATGATAACCGGTGTTTCGGTGGCTTCAGATTGCGAGGATTGCGAGGACGCACGGCCCGAACGCCGATGTGTGGCGTGACGGCGACGATTACGTCGACTTGCACCATCCGGCTTCCCGGACACTGCGATGCTGGCGGGTGCCTCTTCCTCGATTACGGCGCTTGCCATGCCTTCCACCATGCGCTTGCGGCGCTTATGCGGCGGCATGGCGAACACGGAGGCGCACAGTACGGCCAGCACGGCCAGCAATCCGCCGGACAGATAGAACGGCATCGCAAAGTCCGGCACTTCGGAGCGCACCCAGTGCAGCTGCACCTTGGCGTTGGTGACATTTTCGCCCAAATCCACAATGGCTACCGTCGAGGCGCCGGTCTTCTTGCTCTTCAGCGAAACGGACCCAGTGCCGCATTTCACGGCAGTCCACATATCGGAATCCTTGAACGACACCGCGTCATCGGCACTGGTAGGCGCTCCCTGACTCGTGCTGCTTCCCTTCTGGGTGCTCAGCTCGCTCCATGATGCCAATCCGGTGATGCGGGTATAGGACTTCTCGGACGCGACCCATCCGGCAACATCCTTGGACGAACCCAACGCCACGCACGCCTCGTCCTGAGAGGATCCCGAGTCCACGGTTATCGTGGCGTTCTGATCCAACAAGGTCAGCACATTCGGATCAGTGACGACATACCGGGAGCCGCTCATGGTTGCGGAAACGGTGATTTCAGTGGAGGGCTTCCACATCGTGGCATTCATGTACCCCAACACCACAGCCGCCACGGCCAATAGTCCGAAGATAGGCGTCACCACTCCACGCATGATTTTGGCATGACGGGATGGACGCTTGGCGCCCTTATCCGGTCTTGTAGTCTGTTCTTCAGCACTCATAACTCAACCATTCTACAATCTTCGCCTGTTTATTACCTAGGAGCGCGGAAAATCAAGGTTTACCAGTAGGGTGGTGTGTCATGCGTAAGTCTGTTAAGTCTGTGTTATCCCCCTTCGGCAAGGCCGTTGCCCTTGCCTGCTCGCTGGCGATGTGCGTGTCGCTGGCTGCCTGCTCCAGTTCGAGCTCGGACTCGAAATCCTCTTCTTCCGATTCCTCTTCATCTTCCGACTCTTCTGACAAGAAGGGCCAAATTGCCGGCGTGACCGCCAAGGGCAAGCTCGGCGAGAAGCCGACCATCTCCTTTAATACGCCGATGACCGTGTCCGACGGCTCCTATGTGGTGCTGCAGAAGGGCGATGGCGACGTGATCGAGGAGGGCGACCGCGTCTGCGCCCAAGGCATCGCGCTCAACGTTAAAGACGGAACCGAGCTCATGGACACCTGGACCAAGAACACGCCGGATTGCTCGCTGAAGGTGGATTCCAAGACCCTCTCCTCGACCTACTACAACCAGATCAAGGGTGCCAAGATCAACACCACGATTGGCTTTGGCGTCAACGCTCAGGATTCGTCCGGGTACTCTTACATTCTGGCGATGACGTTTGTGTCCAAGTCCAAGGACTTGGAGAAGGCCACTGGCGAGGAAGTCAAGGATGTGCCGGCCAATCTGCCGAAGGTGACGCGAGCCAAAAACGGCGAGCCGTCCATCGACATGAACGGTCAGGGTTCGGTTGATTCGCTGATCTCGCAGACGCTGATCAAGGGTAACGGCGCCAAGCTGACCGACAAGAACACCGTGGTGGTCAAGTACACCGGTTGGCTTACGAATGGCAAGCAGTTCGATTCGTCCTGGGATCGCGATTCCACAATCGACGCCGATCTGTTCAGCGATTCCAGCGGCCAGCATCAGGTTATCGAGGGCTGGCAGAAGGGTCTGGTCGGCCAGACCGTCGGCTCTCAGGTTCTGCTGGTGATTCCGCCGGATCAGGCCTATGGAGATAAGGAGCAAGGTCCGATTCCCGCCAACTCCACGTTGGTCTTCGTAATCGATATTCTCGCCGCGTACTAAAAGATATAGCAGGGGCTCCCTCTGATGAGGGAGCCCCTGCTATATCTAGAACAGCCTGAGACTGTCGTCCTCGGTGCCTTTCATATCGTCGTAATCGAGGATGAGGCAGGTGAAGCCGCGGTCTTTGGCCAAGACCTGGGCTTGCGGCGTGATGGTTTGTGCGGCGAAGATGCCGTGCACCGGGGCCAGCAGCGGATCTCGATTGAGCAGTTCGCAGTAGCGAGTCAGCTGCTCGACGCCATCAATGCCGCCGTGACGTTTGATTTCCACAGCCACATGCTCGCCCTCGGCATTCACGGCCATAATATCCACTGGGCCAATGGCGGTCGGGTATTCGCGACGCACCAGCTTGGCTCCCTTGCCGATACGCTCGATTTGCTCGGCCAGATAGCGCTGCAGATGGTCTTCCACGCCATCCTTGATGAGACCCGGATCTTCGCCCAGATCATAGGTTTGGTCGGAATAGATATGCTGCAGCGTCACTTCAAGAATGTCCGAACCCTTGTCGGCGCTGACACGTAGCACCTTTTCCGGCTCACCAGCGGCGACACTTTCCGGGGAATGCGTCGCAGAATCACCATCCACAGCCCCACCAGCGACACTTTCCCGGGAATGTTGCGCGGATTTGGCGGCTGGGTCGATCTCACGAATCGTGCAGGGCGCGGTCATCCAGTTCAGCGGCTTGTAGGAGCCCAATTCGGAGAAAATCAACAGGCTGGAATCGGCCTTGATCAGCAATACGCGCTTGGCCAGGGGCAGTGAGGCGTTGAGGCGGCCCGAATACTCGGCCGAACAGTCGGCAACAATAACTCGCATAGGCCACCACTGTAGCGCAACACATGGCATACATAGCAAAAGGGGCTCTCTGGAAAACCAGAGAGCCCCTTAAGGAGTTGGTTCAGGTCACTCGGCGGTGCCGGAGTACTGGACGTCGTGGCCGCGCTCGACCGCCACGGTGAGTTTGTTCGAGTCGAAGGAAATGAATCCGTCGGTCACCTCGAACATGTGGCGATCGCCATCGGGCTCAACCACGGTGAGCGTACCCTGCTTGATCACCGTGAGCACAGGCTCATGGTCGGGCAGGATGCCCATGCCGCCCTCAGAGGCGGGAATGGTCACGCTCGTCGCCTCGCCGTGCCACACAGGGTGGTCAGCGGCGACGATGTTGACCTTCATCGTGGTTTTTTCCGCAGCCATCACGCACCCAGTTCCTTCTGCATGTTGTGCCACTTCTCTTCGAGGTCGTCGATGCCGCCGATGCCGGAGAACGCCTGCTCCGGGACGTCGTCGTACACGCCGTCGCAGATGCGGGTGAAGGCTTCGATGGTCTCGTCGGCCGGCACGTAGGAGCCGGGGCGACCGGTGAACTTCTCAGCCACATAGAAGTTCTGGCCGAGGAACTGCTCGATCTTACGAGCACGGTTCACGGTGGTCTTGTCCTCTTCGCCGAGCTCGTCGATACCGATCAGGGCGATGATGTCCTGCAGCTCCTTGTTACGCTGCAGAATCG
>OLSJ01000616.1_pt1 | contig 26650 bp, 29 predicted proteins | sample 1672151 | NCBI WGS metagenome assembly OLSJ01 (sample SAMEA3136653, study PRJEB25190) | human gut metagenome | biome: human gut; feature: human-associated habitat; material: faeces | place: Austria | collected 2013 | reverse complement strand
TCAATCCGGGACTGGCATGTGAAGTGAGACAGGTTCTGGATGTGAACAAGCAGGAACGGCATATCAGAGGCGGGCTCGCTACCAGAGAAAAATATTTACATCAGCATTAACAAAAATCTTTGCTGCAAAAGTAGAGCTTTGTCTACAGTCTGAAACAGCCACTGTAAAAGGTGGCTGTTTTATATTTGGCAGGACTTTTGTGAAATCAGGATATCCAGCCTGTAGCTTTTACAATATAGTTATAAACCTTGCGATAGGTAGCTGTGTCATAATGCTGTCCATCTGCTGCATAGTAACCAACCTTCTGAAGATGGCTGAAGCGGTCAAGATAATAGTGTCGGGGAAGTTCTTTTTTAACGCATCGTTAAAAGGTTTGATCGTGGTGTTGCTTACATTGTAAGCCCCAACTCCGATTACCGGATTAACAGACATCAGATAGATGTTTGCGTTTGGGTGGCTGGCAATAAATGAACGGTAATAAGCAATATATTTTTCCTGCTGATACAGATAATCATTCAGACCGAAACCGAATACTACTGTAGATTCCGGGTAGGTTGCAAGATATGATTCCAGCATAGGTCCGGCTGTAGATATGAGCCAGTCATATCCCATGGAAACTTTCCCGATATAAATTGTATTGCCGATCCTGCAGTCACGCATAGAAGCAACCCGACAGTTTCCCAGAATGATCAGACGGGATCTGGAAGTCTGTTTTACCTTTGTGCCGGCACCGTCTGATGATACATAACGGCTTCCGATTCATTTTTTTCTGACCATGGAATCTGTTTTTTGATGAAGTAATAACGCTTTCCTCCAATTGTCTGCCAGCCGTGGGATAATTGTCCTGTACTTTTGGAAAAATAATAAGTTTTGCCTTTAATAGTACGCAGGCCGGTAATAAGCTGTCCTTCTTTCTTTTTGACTTCAGAGAGAAAGCTTCCGTTTTCATCTCGATGCCATGTACCGGCTTTTGCCTGTTTGACAGAAGGTAAAAGATTTGTACCAGCTTCTGCTGTTACACCTGCGCACATGATAAAAGTGCAGAGAAGCAGAAATGCCAGCAGTCCCCGTAGATATAATTTTTTCTTTTTCATATGAGTTCATCTCCTCTTTAAGTTTGATGGTAAAAAATTTTAATTTATCACAAACAGACATACGGAACAACTGTAAGTTTTCTATGATTTTGAAAAAAGTGGTATTGTCACTTTTGATGGGTGAAAATTCAAATATATAAACAAGGAATTGTAAAAAATATATAAAAAATAAAATATAAAATTGCTATATATGACAAAAATAAATAAAGGTCTTTACATTTCAGAAACAGTGAGTTATATTATAGAAAATACTACTGGTCATGACGACATGACATCATAACAAAAGGAGGATAAGAAATGAAAAAACGAGTAGCACAGGCAATGGGATGTTTACTGGTGATGACAATGATGGCGGGAAGTTTGACAGCATGTGGGGGAAAGACGGAGACAAAAACAGAGACAGAGACAAAAACAGAGGCAAACGCAGACAAAAAAGAAAGTGATGTAAGGGTTGCACTTATCTGTTCAGCGGCAGGACAGAATGACAATGGCTATAATCAGTCTGCTGTAGAAGGAGTAAAAAAAGCAGCTGATGAGTTTGGTATTGAATATAAGGTTGTTGAACCGACAACCGGAGTACCACAGGCACTGGAATCATTAGCTGATGATGGATACAACATAATCTTTAACCTGGAATATGATTTCGAGGCACTGATCCAGGGAACCGGTGGTGCACAGCCAATCGCAGAAATGTATCCTGATACAACATTTGTATGTGTAAATGATAATCCAAATCAGGATGAAAATGGAAACGTAATCCATGAAAATGTAATCAGTGTTCTGTTCGACGTACAGCAGGCATCCTTTGTGGCAGGTGCACTTACTACACTGGTTAATGAAAATACAGAGACATTATTCGGTACAGATGAATATAATTTCACACCTGCAGAGGATGGTGGACGTTCTGTAGGATTTATCGGAGGAACAAACTCAAATGGTATTACAGTATTCTCTTATGGATACATTGAAGGTGTTAACTATGAAGCTGAAAAATTAGGTGTGGACTATGATTATTATGCAAAATACGATGCAGGTTTTGCTGATTCAGCGACAGGAAGTACAGTTGCCGGAACTTATTATAATCAGGGAGTCAATATTGTATTCGCTGTAGCCGGTTCTGTAGGTGACGGTGTTGCATCAAAGGCAAAAGAAGAAGGGAAACTTGCTATTCAGGTAGATGCAAATAAAGATGATCAGCAGCCGGGATATATCCTTACAAGTGTTATCAAGAATACAGAAGTACCGGTATATGACATTGTAAAAGAAGCAGTAAACGGAAAACTTGATGATATGGAAGCTGCACAGACATATTCTTTAGCTTCAGGAGCTGCCTCTATCACAGACCTTACTGAGATTAGCAAACATGTACAGGAAAGCGGAAAAGACAAATGGGAAGAAATCAAAGCTGAGATCAAAGATGTAGAAGATAAGATTGCAGATGGAACAATTGTAGTAACGGATGCACAGAGTGGAGAAGAATTCGATGCTTCTAAATGCCCGAATGTTACAGTGAAATAATTGTTTTAGCAGAAAGGGAGCAGCAATATGAACAGCATGATACAGACGATTGATCTGACCAAAAAATTTAACGATTTTGTTGCAAATGATCATATTAATCTGGATGTAAAAGAACAGGAAATTAAATGTATTGTAGGTGAGAACGGCGCGGGAAAATCTACAATGATGAATATGCTCTATGGATTGCTGCAGCCAACAAGTGGAAAAATCCTGATTCGGGGTAAAGAAGTTACATTGAACAGCCCCATTGATGCGATCGCAAACGGAATAGGGATGGTGCACCAGCACTTTAAGCTGGTGCCATCTCTGACCGTATATGAAAATATACTGTTGGGTGCGGAAATTACACAGAAAAAAAGTGGAATGAAAACTCCATTTATTGATCAGAAAGAAGAAATTAAAAGAGTTGAGAAGCTGATCCAGGAAAATCATTTTGAATTAAATGCAACGGATAAGATTGAAGATATTTCTGTGGGGGGACGTCAGAGAGTAGAAATACTGAAGATGTTATACAGAAACGTAGATATACTGATTCTGGATGAGCCGACAGCTGTACTTACACCTCAGGAAGTTGATGAGCTGATGGTAACTCTGAAAAATCTGAAAGAACAGGGAAAGACTATTATTGTCATTACACATAAACTGAGAGAGGTAATGGAGCTGGCAGACAGCATTACTGTTATCAAGCATGGAAAAGTAGTGGGAAACGTGCTGAAAAAAGATACCAGTGAACGTGAACTGGCACAGATGATGGTTGGCAGAGATGTTGTTCTTACTGTAAATAATGAGCGGAAACAGCAGATCAATCCGGAAATTATGTATAAGGTGCAGAATCTTACGACAGTAAATGATTATGGAAAAGAAGTCGTGTCAGATATGTCATTTGATGTACATAAAGGAGAAATTCTTGGAATAGCCGGTGTTGAAGGAAACGGACAGTCAGAACTTGTAAAACTTATGACCGGTTTGATGGAATCAACAAGAGGAACAGTATCCTTTGACGGTCAGGATGTTACAAACTGGTGGCCTGAGAAATTAAGAAAAGCAGGGATTGGAATTGTTCCTGAGGACAGATACGCACAGGGATTGTGCAGGGAAATGACAGTTTCTGATAACTGTATAGCAGGTTATCACGGAGATAAGGATAACTTTAAATATGGACTCTTTGATAAGAAAGCTATCAATGCCAAAAGAGATAAATATATCAAAGAATTTGATATCCGTCTGGGTGATGTAAACGGAAATATTGGTAATTTATCAGGAGGAAATGCGCAGAAGGTCATTATTGCAAGAGAACTTGCAGCGAAGCCAAAAATGCTGATCGCCTGTCAGCCTACACGAGGAGTTGATATTGGATCTATTGAATTCATACACAAACAGATCTTAAAATTCAGGGATGAAGGAAATACGGTTATCCTGATTTCAAGTGAATTGTCAGAGATCATGAGTTTATCTGACAGAGTAATTGTTATGTATAAAGGTAAAATCTCAGGAGAAGTATCACCGAAGGAAGTATCAATGGCTGCAATGGGACTTCTGATGGCTGGAATTGGAAAGGAGGAACAGGATCATGAAAAAGAAAGATAATATTGTAAAAGGAATCGTTAATTCTGTACTTCCGGTAGTTCTTGCATTTGTTTTTGGAGCAGTCATCATTGCTGCGATCGGAGAAAATCCACTGGAAACTTACGGGGTACTGATTCGGAAATCACTGTTAACAGGAAAAGGCTTTATGAATACATTGCATTACGCATCTCCTCTTATTCTGACAGGACTTGCGATTGCGATCACATTTAAAGCTAATCTGTACAACATGGGTGTGGAAGGCCAGATGCTTCTGGGAGGATTCTTTGCAGGGATCACCGGAGCATATCTCAATATTTCAAATCCATTTTTAAGCAAACTGATCTGTTTCCTGGTTGCGATTGTCTGCGGAATGGTGTTCGCACTGATCCCGGCGCTTTTAAAGGCAAAATGTAATGTAAATGAGATGGTTGTAACACTGATGTTAAATTATGCAGTTTCCAAAACACTGGAATTCTTAACAACAGGTGTTTTCAAAGATCAGAGTGCAGGATATGTGGCTACACCGACGATTCAGGAAAATGTAATGTTCAAAAGATTTGGAACTTCAAGAATGACAATGTTCTTTGTGATCGCAATGATCATTCTGGTGATTATGTACTTTGTTATGAAAAGATCAAAACTGGGATATGAGATCACATCTATTGGAAAAAATCCTGAGTTTGCAGAAGCTACAGGAATGAATGTTGGAAGAAAGATCATCATTATGATGCTAATTAGTGGTGCACTTTCAGGAATTGCAGGTGCAGGCTGGATGTTAAGCGACCAGTTTAAATATACACTGTCATTTTCAGCAAATCCCGGTCTTGGATGGGATGGTATGCTGATCGCTCTTCTTGGAGGACATTCACCGGTTGGAATTTTAATCGCATCTGTCTTTTATGCAGCTTTAAAAACAGGCAGTGACAGCATCAATATGTATACTGCGGTTCCGAAAGAAATCATAGCAATTATCCAGGGAATGATTATCCTGTTCCTGGCAGTTAAATTCATAGGTGATAAAACAAGTGTATTTGGTCGTTTTAAAAAGATAAAAAAGGAGGCAGCATAATGGAATTATTAAATAGTATTTTGTATGACACAGTATACCATAGTGCTCCTATTATTCTTTGCGTAATCGGTGGAATTTTTGCATATAAGGCAAACGTACTGAACATTGCACTGGAAGGAATGATGCTGAACGGAGCATTCATTTCCGTACTTGTGGAATATCTGACCGGAAGCGTGGCTCTGGCAGTGATTGCTGCTATCCTGACGACTTTATTATGGGGACTTGTGTTTTCATTTCTCGGCATTACCTGTAAGGGAAATGTTATTGTTATCGGTCTTGGAATCAACCTGATCGTTCCGGCTGTTGCAAAATTTGTGCTGAAGATCATGGAACTGGCAAATATTAGTCTTCAGAATGTCAGTGTTGCAGATTTTAAGATCAATATCCCGGGGATCAAAAGTATTCCTCTGATCGGAAAAATCTTAAGCGGACATCCGATCATTACTTACCTGGCATTTATCGGAATTGCGGCAGTAGCTATCCTGATGTATAAAACAAAATTTGGAATCTATGTCAGAGTTGTAGGTGAAAATGAAGATTCAGCCATCAGTCTCGGTCTGAAAACACAGAAGTATAAATATATCGCTGTTCTGATCGGAGCATTCTGCTGCGCACTGGCAGGAATCAACCTGTCAATGGAAAGAATGGCAATGTTTACAAGTGATATGACTGCCGGACGAGGCTTCATTGCAATTGCTGCAATCTATTGCGGACAGGGAAAACCGGTACAGTCCTCACTGTATGCCATCTTATTTGGTGTTGCCAGATCACTTGCAGTCAATCTGAGTGTATATGCAGGACCTGCAGCAGGAATGTTTGATACGATCCCATACATTATTATGGTGACAGTACTTGCAGTTGTTTCATTTATGAAATTTAAAGATGTCAAAGTGAGAGGATACAAGTTCGACTAAGGGGGAAGAAAATGGCAAAAACAGCATTGGTTATTGTAGATATGGTTCGTGATTTTACAGATCCGGAAGGACTGGTATTCTATCCTGAAAATCAGAATATTCTCCCAAGGATCAAAAAAGTGCTGGATGAAAGCAGAAAGCACGATCTGCTGGTAGTGTTTTTACAGCACTGTAACAGAAAAGACAAGATTGACAGAAAAGCACAGGCTATGAGACCGAACTGTATAGAAGGTACTTTCGGAATTGAGATCGATCCGATGTTAGAAGTAGATGAAAAGAAAGATTATGTTATCCGAAAGAGAAGATACAGCGGATTTTTTGCTACAGATCTGGATCTGGTATTGAGGGAAAACGGAGTGGAGAATGTTGTTGTAGTAGGTACAAAAACAAACTGCTGTATCCGGGCAACAGTAACAGATGCGTTTTATCTGGACTATAATCCTTATGTTATCCGGGAATGTGTGGCAACAAATTCAGAGACAGTGAATGAAGTTCATCTGACAGATATTGACAAATATCTGGGAAAAGTAATTGATATGGAAATATTCAGCAAATTATTAGAAAGCGGACAGTTGTAGGAGGCACGGGTAATGAAGGTAGATGTTCTGACAAGTGGCTATGTAAGCATGGATCACATTATAAGAATAGCGACACCTGCTAAGGTAGGTTTTACATCACTGGTTACAAATAAATCCAATTCAAAAATCTTTTATGGAGGCTGTTCTGTCAATATTGCCTATGCACTTTGCAGACTTGGTATGAAAGCAATGCCTGTTCTGAGAGTAGGCGGAGATTATGAGAGCAATGGGTTTAAGAAGTTTCTGGAAGAGGGAAATGTACCTCTGGATGGAATTGAGCAGATAGAAGAGGAAGCGACCAGCGTATGTTATCTGCTTCAGGATAATAACAATGACCATATCACTATTTTTTATCCGGGAGCAATGGATGGCAGGTATGCAGGAGAAATGAAAGACAGTCTGTTTGAAGATGCAAAGCTTGGAGTGATCACAGTTGCATCAAGACCGGACAATGAAGAGTTTTTCAAAAAATGTAAGAAGCATAATGTACCTATGGTTTTTGGTATGAAAGATGATTTTGATGCTTTTCCGGAACCATTCCTGAAACAGTTATTAACAGAATGTAAGATCATTTTTACAAATGAAGTGGAATGTGAGATCATCAAGAATCTTTTTGGACTGAATACGATCACAGAGTTATTTGAGATTGGAAAAGCAGATATTATTGTGACAACCCTGGGCAAAGACGGAAGTATCTGTTATGTGCGTGAAGAAGGAAAGATACGCAAAGAAATCATCGGAATCTGTGAAGTGGAGAATGTGGCAGATGCAACCGGATCAGGAGATGCATATATGGCAGGATTTGTGTATGGATATTTACACGGATATTCTCCGGAAGACTGCTGCAGACTGGGAAGCGTGTTATCTTACTTTGTTTTACAGGCAGAAGGGTGCTGTACAAATGCACCGACAGAACAGGAATTATTACAGAAATTTGAGACATTACACTGAAAGGGGGAAATACAGATGAGTACATTATATATGGGAGCAAGTGAAGAAACTGTTGCAAAATACGTACTTTTTTCAGGAGATCCATGGAGAGTAGAGGTTTTAAAAAAATATCTAGACAATCCTAAAAAAGTTGCTTTTATGAGAGAGTTTAATACTTATACAGGAACCTATAAGGGTGTGGAGGTTACAGTAACCTCTACAGGAATCGGAGCTCCATCAGCGGCAATCGCTATGGAAGAGATGTATGAATCAGGAATGGAAGTTGCTGTAAGAATGGGAACAGTAATGTCAATGCAGGATGATATGCTGGGACATTTTATGGTACCGATCGCAGCCATGAGACGTGAGGGAACCAGCCAGAGCTATGTAGATCTGAGTTATCCGGCTGTTGCAGATGTTGAGCTTGTCAATGTAATGAATGAAACAGTTCAGCAGATGGGAAAACGTTATCTGAACGGTCTCAACTGTACAATGGACGGATTCTACAGCTGTATGCATGACTCAAAGTTTTCTCTGGAATGGGGACGTGATATGTCAGAAACATTTGAGGAAGTGAAAAAACTGGGAGTAACAGGAATCGATATGGAATCTTCCTGTATCCTGACTCTTGGACGTCTGATGGGAGTTAAGACCTGTATCCTGACTCTTGTTACAGTACTTGAAAATTTAAAGGAAACTTTAAAAGGACAGGATCGAGTAGATGCAGAGGATCTGCTCTGCAGAACAGCACTGGAAGGAATCTATAATTATCATGTAAAAAAGGAGGCTGGTAAAAATGAGTAAAGAAATACTTACATTAAATTCACAGACTGTAATTGGAATGGTGCATTGTCTGCCACTTCCGACAACAGCAGGATTCGACGGAGATTATCAGAAGATCATTGATCGTGCAGTTCAGGATGCAGTTACTCTGGAGAAAGCAGGAGTAACTGCAGTTATTGTAGAGAACATGGGAGATACGCCTTTCTCAGCACTTTTAAACAAGGCACAGATAGCGGCACTTACAGCAGCAGCATATGCAGTAAAACAGGCAGTTAAGATTCCTGTAGGAATTGATGCGGCATTTAATGACTGTGAAGCAGATATCGCTATTGCAGCAATGGTGGGAGCATCTTTTATCAGAGTTCCGGTATTTGTAGATACAGTATTATTTACAGATGGAATCATTTATCCATGTGCAAAAAAATGCATGGAATACCGTAAGATGATGGGACAGGAAAATGTTAAGATCATTGCCGATGTGCAGGTAAAACATGCACATATGTTAAGAGAAAATATTTCGATCGAACAGTCTGCAAAAGATGCAGCGTCAAACGGAGCTGACGGAATTATTGTTACAGGTACACAGGTTGGAGAAGAGACACCTCTGGATCTGATCAAGAGAGTAAAAAATGTTGTTAAAATCCCGGTACTGGCAGGAAGCGGTGTAAATGCAGAAAATATTCATGATCAGCTTCAGACAGCAGATGGTGCAATCATCGGCTCCAGTCTGAAAGAAGGCGGAGTTTTAACAAACCCGATTTCTTATGACCTGGTAAAGAAAGTATTAGATGGATTAAAGTAAAGAAAGGCAGGAAGATAAAAATGATGAGACCAATGAAACTTGCAGGATCAGAATTAATGTTTGGAAACGGAAGTCTTGCTTATATCAAAACAATTAAGGCTAAAAAAGTCAGCATTGTTATTGGCGGACGCAGCATGGAAAAAAGCGGAATGCTGGCGAAAGTAGAAGGATACTTCAAAGAAGCTGGTGCTGAAACAATGGTTATCAGAGATGTAGAACCGGATCCATCCTTTGAGACTGTACTCAGAGGAAAAAATGAAATGCTGGAATTTGGCCCGGATCTTATTGTAGGACTTGGCGGTGGATCAGCAATGGATGCTGCAAAAGCAATGTGGATCTTTTATGAACATCCTGAACTGACACAGATGGAAGACATCCTTCCTCCAAATGAATTCCCGAAATTACGTGGCAAAGCAAGAATGTGCTGTATTCCTTCAACAAGCGGAACAGCAAGTGAAGTTTCCCGTTCTATCGTAATCTCCGATAATGAAAAAGGATTAAAACATGGTGTGGGAAATATGGAAATGATGCCGGATATCGCAATCTGTGATCCGGAAGTGACAATGTCCATGCCGGCTAAGATCACAGCAGAGACAGGAATGGATGCACTTACTCATGCGTTAGAGGCGCTTGCTTCAAACCGTGCAAACTACTTATCCGATATTCTTGCAAGTCAGGCAGCGCAGGATATTATGGAAACCTTACCTGTTGCATATGAGAACGGAAATGACTTAAAGGCAAGAGAGATCATGGTACAGGCATCTATGGTAGCAGGAATGGCATTTACTAACGTTTCTCTCGGAATCGTACATTCTATGGCACATACACTGGGCGGAATTTTCCATGTATCACATGGTCTGGCTGATGCTGTTATCTTACCGTATATCATCAGATATAATGAGCAGAATGAAACTGCAAAAGAAGTTTATGCAGAATTTGCAAAGAAAATCGGTGTGGAAAATCTTTATAAAGCAGTAGAAGAGCTGAATGAAAAGATCAATATTCCAAAATGCTTCAAAGAGATCATTCCGGATGAAGAAGCATATATGGCTAAACTGGATGAGATGGCAGCGCTTGCAAAAGCAGACGGCTGTACAAAGACAAACCCGGTAATCCCGGAAATTGATGAATTTAAAGAATTATTTATTGAAGTATACAGAGGAGAATAAAAATGGAAATTATTTGTTATTTATCAAACGGATACCCGACAATTGAATCAAGCTATAACATGGCAGTAGAATATGCAGATGCAGGATGCAAAATGATGGAAGTGGATTTCCCTTCCAGAGATCCATTCCTGGAAAGTGATTATATTGCAGGAAGAATGAAAAAAGCACTGGAAGCATGTGATGATTATGAAAAATACATGGATTCAATCGTTGCGATCCAGAAAAGACTTCCGGATGTAAAACTTCTTGTTCTGGCATATGAAAATACAGTAGAAGATATCGGCGTAGACAGATTTATCGAATTCTGTTTATCAAATAATTTAAAAGATATTTTGCTTGTTGGGCTGAAAGATGATATTATTAAGAATAAGATAATTGCAGCCGGACTTCAGGTTTCCTGCTATGTACAGTTCCATTTACCGGAAGAAGAGATCGAAAGAGCAAAACAGTCTAACGGATTTGTATATTTACAGGCAAAACCATATGAGACACAGCAGATAAATGAGAAATATCCTACATTAAAAGACGGTGTAGAGTATTTAAGAAGCTGTGGAATTGACAGACCTATTTACTGCGGAGTAGGTGTTCATGCGCCGGAAGATGTAAAACTGGTAAAAGATGCAGGCGGAGATGCAGCGTTCGTTGGCAGTACAATTCTGAAACTTCATGAAGATATTCCAGCAATGAAAGAAAAGATCAGAGAATTCAAAGCTATGTGTTAATATATGAACATTCTGCAATTAAAAAAGAAAAATTGAGGTGACAGGAAGATGTTGGACGAAAAGCTACCTAAATACTATCTTGTAAAAAAGGCGATTGTGGAAAATATTGATAATGAAGTATATGATTCAAAAGCCCCTATTCCAAGTGAACGGGAACTGATGGAAACATATCAGGTCAGCAGGATTACGGTTCGAAAAGCAATTGATGAACTGGTTACAGAGGGGTATCTGTACAAGATTCAGGGAAAGGGAACGTATGTAAAAACAGATGAAGGAAGCAGCAATCTTTTTTCTATCACAAGCTGTACTGATGATGTTCTGAGACTGGGAATGAAACCCAGCAAGGAAGTTGTTGTTTCCGAACTGGTCAATCCCAATGTGAAAAGATCCAAAGCTCTGGAAATCACCACGGATGACAAGATATACATGATAGGAAGAATCTTATATGCAGATACAGAACCGCTTAACTATACGGTAACTTTTCTTCCGGAAAAAATCTTCCCGGGACTGTTAAAGTATGATTTGAAAAAAGAGTCTCTTTACAGGATCATGACAGAGGTTTACGGTGTTAAGATAACAAAAGCCAGAAGGACCATAGAGGCAATAGGTGCTCAGGACGAAATTGCTGAATACCTGGATATTAAGGAAGGAACTCCGATCATACTGTTTCGCTGTATTACTCATGGAATTGTGAATGGAAGAGAGATTCCCATAGAAACTTTCAAATGTTATTACAGGACTGATAAATTTAAATTTTATATTGACCAGGTCAGATGATCATATGGAGGTCGGAAGAAGCCATTGGTGTGATGTTGCCAGTGGCTTCTTTTTGTTGCGCCACATATATAAAAGATTTTTGGCATACACTGTAAAAACAGCGTCTTCGGAGGCTTATCCGTGAAAGATTATATCGAGGAGCGGGCAGTGGAAATTGCAAATTATATTATTGATACAAAGGCAACAGTACGCCAGGCGGCCAAGAAATTCGGGATTAGTAAGAGCACTGTACATAAGGACTGCACTGACCGTCTTAGCCAGCTCAATCCGGGACTGGCATGTGAAGTGAGACAGGTTCTGGATGTGAACAAGCAGGAGCGGCATATCAGAGGCGGGCTCGCTACCAGAGAAAAATATTTACATCAGCATTAGAGCGTAAAAGAAGGGGCTGTCGGGAAACATTGATTTCTGACTCCCCGAATCCAAAATAAGAACACCCTTGATAGAATCAATGTTTTTTCGACATTTGATTTTCTATCAAGGGTGTTCTTTCTTTTTATCTCTCTCATTTGAGCGCATAATATCCCCTTTGTTCTTATTTTTTGATCCGCACTTTTGCTAAGCTGCGTTTTCATCGTTTTTTGGCTCGTATTTTTTCAGTTCGCCAATGGAAAAACGATGATATTTATTCAGATTCCGACCTATCGCATACAGTAGAAATTCTCTGTATACTTTTTCTGATGTGCGGTAATGGAACCGTCTGAAATCTTCATTTTCTTTTATATCCCCAAAATGTCCCTCCGTCTGAATGGAACGTATCTGGCGGTTCAGGATCCCTTTTTCGCTCTGGATATTGGCATGGGTTTCCTCTTTTAGATCTTCCCAGCGTTCATTGATCTTCATGACCTTGTTTTTATCCTAGTCTCTTTCTGCGTTATATTTGTACAGGCATTTGGCTTTATGTTCGCAGCCGCTACAGTCAGAACAGCCATACACCTCAAATGTCTGTACATATCCCTCCTGTTGTTTGGTTTCTGTCCGGATATGACGCAGTTCCCTTCCATCGTGACAGACATAATAATGCTCATCTTCGTATATCACACTTTTCATGTTGTAATACTTTCCAATATCTTCTGCATAAGCACGTGTCTTCCGTTTTTCATGGTCCTGCAGTTTTATATAACTGGTTATCCCGTTCTCTTTCAAGTACAGCAGATTTTTTTCGCTGCAGTAACCGCTGTCGGCTGTGGTCTCTTCCGGAAATGACCCAAAGGCCGCTTTATGTTTTTCTAGCACAGGGATCAATGTATTATAATCCGTTCGGTCATTGCTGATATAAGTATGGATGATAAAATAGTTCTCTACTGCAACCTGTACGTTATAAGCCGGTTTGAGCTGACCGTTGAGCATATGATCCTCTTTCATACGCATAAAAGTAGCTTCCAGGTCTGTTTTTGAATAACTATTGCGGTCTTTTCCCATGATCTCAAAGCAGTCTTTGTATTCCATCAGTCGTTTTCCGCAATTCTCAAGTTCTTCATAAAGCAGCTGTATCTCTGGTTTTTTCTTGCCTTTCCCACTGGCAAACATGATATTTTCCTGTTCCGCGATCTCTTTCAGCCTCATTTGAAGCTTTAGCAGTTCCAGTGGAGAACAGCTGTCGATTTCTATGACCGAATTGTTTGACAGTTTTTTGTGTTTTGTAAGTTTACGTTCCCGGTTTTTCCGGATCACTTCCCGGACCCTATCCATTCCTTCAATGATAAACATCTGCGCATGGCCAAATCCATACTTCTGATCATATCCGTTCTCGGACAGGAAAGCATTATATCTTGTATAAAGTGCGTCTATCGTATCCAGAAGACCTGCCAGATGATAATTGATCGTTCCTCTCCAGACAAATGTATAACGGTTTGCATTGGCTTCGATCTTTGTCCCGTCAATATATAATTCTTTCAGCGTAACAAGACCTTCTTTTTCCAGACGGCGTACAAACTGATAATGCAGGTCATCCAGCACTTCTTCTGTCAGCCTCAGATTTTTAAATTCATAAAAAGCATCACGTTTAGGCTGTTTTCCCTGTGTCAGCCAGATAAATGCCAGGTCTCTTTTGCACAGGTCCACGATCGTATCAACAGACCGTATCCCCCGCATGGCAGCATAAACAACTGTCGCATACATCATGATTGGGTTAAACCCGTTTCTTCCCTTGTTTGAATACTGAGCCAGCAGGCCAGAATAATCAATATCCTCCATCACTTTTTTAAGGGTATAGACCGGATCGTCATCAGGTAAACTCAATTCATAGAAACTAAAGTTAATTTTCTGTTGCCCTAATTCAAAAAATTCGTTATAATACTTAGTGTTTTGCATAGTTACATTATAACATGTAACGGAGGGAAAGATGGTTGTCGTTAGCCATCTTTTTTTCTTTTTATGAAAAAAGTTAGGGCGAGGTGCGGCTCATATGAGCCGTCCCTCGCCCTATTTAGAACTGTCTATTTCCCGACAGCCCCTTTTTTCAGGTGTTTTTTGTATAATAAAAATGTTGTAAACGTTTCGCAAAAACATAAGGGAGGATAAGAAGATGGCATTAATGGAAGTGAACTTCTTTTCAAAAGCACTGATGCGTCCGGTAACGATGAATGTAATCTTGCCGGTTGATAAAGTGTTTTTTGGAGAAGAAACAGAAGAAGAGAACAAACCGTTTAAGACTTTATATCTGCTTCACGGAGTAATGGGAAATTATACAGACTGGGTAACAGGAACATGTATTAAGCGATGGGCAGAAGAAAAGAATCTGGCAGTAGTTATGCCTTCCGGAGCAAATATGTTCTATATAGATCATCCGAATGCAAATGAAAACTACAGTGAATTTATCGGAAAAGAACTTGTAAAGATCACACGAAGAATGTTTCCGTTATCCCACAAAAAAGAAGATACATTTATCGCCGGGTTATCTATGGGAGGATACGGTGCAATCCGAAATGGTCTGAAATACCATGATACATTCGGATATATCGCAGGCCTTTCTTCAGCCATGATACTTGAAAAAATGGGGACAGCAGATGACAGTTCTCCTATGTTCTTTGAGAAAAAAAGTTTTCTGGAGAGTGTATTTGGAGATCTGTCCCGGATCAAAGACTGTGAGATCAATCCGGAATGGATTGCCGAAAATATGAAAAAAGATGGAATCCCATTTCCGCATATGTACCTTGCCTGTGGACTGGACGATCCGCTTCTTCCTCCGAACCGTAAGTTCAGAGATACCATGCAGAAACTGGGTGTGGATGTAACTTACGAGGAAGGTCCGGGAGCACATGAGTGGGATTTCTGGAACCGTTATATTAAGAAAGTACTGGACTGGCTGCCACTTGATAAGGACAGTAAAGAAGGGCTGAACAGCGGGAATGTAGGACTGTAAATGAGAGAGTCGCAACAGATGGATATGAAATCTGTTGTGGCTCTTTTTATTGTTAGGGCAAAGCCCTGTTTGCCATTGTGGAGTTTTTCGCTGATCCGAAAAACGGAGCTTTGGAAAACAAATAAACCACCTGCTATGCAGGTGAGTCAGCATTGCTTCAGCTTACAGAAAAAAACCTCCGGTGGTATAATTAATGTAGGTTCGCCAACCGCACTAATATACACAGGAGGTATCCATATGGATAATAATAGTTTATCACATACAAAAGTACAGTTTACAAGGGACTACACAGGGTAGGTATCTGACGGGAGGGGTGCCGCCAGTCAGATTTTCCATGTGATGTTCAAGCTGTCGCTTGTGGCGGCTATGGTGGTGATCATCAAATCCACCACACGCCGCTTGTCATCAAAAGATACATTCTCCCAGGTATCGAGGTAGCCGGAAATCTGGCTGACCTGTTCCGGGCTGATGGCCTCCACAGTCAACTCCGCTATCCTTGCCAGAAGTTCCTGCTTGCGCCCGTCCAGTTCCGCTATCTTCACATTCACATAGGAGAACAGGACATTGTTTGCCCCCGTCAGACTGTCCACCAGCTTTTCAATCTCGCTGTCTACATGGGCAAGTTCCACTTGCAGGGCGGTGATTTTCGGGTTTGCCTTTGCCGCTTTCTTTTTTCCTGTCAGCGTCTTGTAGCTTGCCAGCTTCTTTACCATCTGCTGATAAACAACCGCTTCCAGTTCCGAAGTGATGATTTTCCCACAGCCAGGACAGCTTTTATTGTCCAGCCGTTTCGTGCAGCGGAGATACTGTTTGCCGGAGGGATTGTAGATACTCATAAGAGCATACCCGCAATTCCCGCACTTGATTTTTCCTGCCAGCCATGTGTGGGTGGCTTTCCGGGCAGACTGGATTTTCATGTTGTTCATCAGCTTCTTGCGGCAGGTCAGCCAGGTGTCGGAGGGGACGATACCCTCATGGGGAGCCAGTACCAGCATTTGGTCTTTTAAGTCGTTTTTCTTGCTGGCCTTTACATCTCGCCCTTGATACAGATAGCAGCCGTTCATGCCCGTAAAATCGGCAACGTCATTGACAATGACTGTACCTTGACTTTTGAAAAATTCGTACACATCAAGGTCTGCCTGCACATAGACAGGATTGCGTAACATCTGCGCCAGCGTGGGGCGTATCAGCTCTTTGCCATGGAACAAAATCCCCTGTTCGGCAAAGTACCGGGTAATGTCCCCGTAGGAAGTTGTGGGCTGGGCGTACATCTCAAACATCAGCCGGATATTGGCCGCTTCCTCCGGGTTTACCACCAGCTTCTTTGTGTTGATACCGTCCATCTTGATAGGCTCCGTATGGAAGCCGTAAGGGGCTTTCCCGCCCATCTTAAAGCCCCGCTGACTGCGGGAGTAGTAAGCGTCCGTTACCCGCTTCTGTATCGTTTCCCGTTCAAGCTGGGCGAACACGATACAGATATTCAGCATGGCCCGTCCCATCGGCGTGGAGGTATCAAACTTTTCCGTAGAGGACACAAACTCCACATTGTACTGCTGGAACAGCTCCATCATGTTGGCAAAGTCCAGAATGGAACGGCTGATACGGTCGAGCTTGTAAACCACGACCTTTGCAATCAAGCCCCGCTTGATGTCCCGCACCAGTTCTTGAAACTTCGGACGGTCTGTGTTCTTGCCGCTGTACCCTTTGTCTGTGTATTCCTTGCAGTTACCGCCTTTCAACTCGTATTTGCAAAATTCAATCTGGCTTTCAATGGAAATGCTGTCCTTTTTGTCTACCGATTGTCTTGCATAGATTGCGTCTATCCGATTGTTCATATTGTCGCTCCTTTTCTTAAAAAAGAAACGGAGCTGCTGACAGTTCTATTATACCGCCAGCAGCCCCGCAAATCAATGATGGGTTTGGAAAACCTTATGTCCCGGCTTCCTCACTCTCCCGCTTGTCGGCGTACTTGCGGAACACCTCATAAAGCTGCTGTTCCAGTTCCCGGCGTTTGGCTGCTTCCTGTTCCGGCGTGAACACCGGGGAGAGATTTTCCAGTGTGATTTCCTTTCCCTGAAAAGTCACGATTTCGATTTCCTTTTTGTATCTGATATTACTTATAAGATCACCTTTCCTTTCCATGCTGCCGCTGTTGCCGTTTCAGTTCCGCTAAAATCTCCGGCGGGATACGGTCAACCAGCCGCCGCATATCGTCCAGTTCGCTTTTTAACTTCGCCCGTTCCATCGTGTCATTCATCTTGCCTTTTTCGCTGGCCTTTGCCCTGACTTCCAGCTTTTCATTTTCCGCTAACAAGTCATTGATTGTGACCTTGTATTTTTTCAGTTGCCCGGAGAAGTTCTCCATCTGCGGAAACCACTTTTTCAGCATGGAGAGGGCTTCCTCTTTCTTCTTTCCGGCGTTCAGCGGGGTAATGCCGGAGAGAACCGCTTCAATGGCCCTCGCCTGTTTGGAGAGGTTGACCGCCTGTTTGAACAGCCGGGTGGGGATATGCTTCCGGCCCGTCTTGCTGGCGCTTTCCCCACGCTCCAGGTCGGGGTACTGCTCCACCATACAGGCGTGAAAATCGTCCTGCCACTTCGTCAGATTGGCCCGGTTGCCGATAATTTCTTTGGCGCACAGGCGGTTGTCCTTTGTCAGCGGCACAAAGACCAAGTGCAGATGGGGCGTTTTTTCATCCATGTGTACCATAGCCGAAACGATGTTCTCCCGGCCCACCCGGTCAATGAGGAAGTCCGCCGCCCTCTGGAAGTAGGCCGCTATCTCCTTTGGGGACTTGCCCTTGAAAAACTCCGGGCTGGCGGTAATCAGCGTGTCCACAAACCGAGTGCTGTCCTTGCGGGTGCGGCATCTGGCCTGCTCGATGCGGCTCTGAATGAAATGGTAGTAGCGGCCATCCGGCTTGACGATGTGGAAATTGTACTTGCTCCGGCTGGTGTCAATGTCCGGGTTGCTGGCGTACTGCTCCTTTTTCCGTTCATGGTGGGCTTCCAGCGGCCCCGCCGGGTGGCCCTTGTGCTTCTCAAATCGCAAAATTGCGTGTTGTGCCATTGAACTCCTTTCCCCATTCCATTCCTTTCCGGCGGGTTTTCCCGCCGAAAATATCTCTGATAGGATTGGAATGGAATGAATGTAAATAGATGGTTTTAATCTCTGTATTTCTATATACCGTCAGATTTCCGTACTTCAAGAGGATTGATTTTCGTACTCGCCAAGTACGGTTTTCAGCCCTCCGGCGTACCATAACCGGATTTCTTGAAGTCGGTGTTTGGAACCGCTTCATAGGATTTCGGGTAAATGCGGTTGGGTTTTCCACAGCCCTGTTTCTGGATTTCCACCAGCCCCGCATACTGCAACTCCCGCAGGGTGTTGACCGCTTTCTGCCGCCCGCAGCGGAGCAAAGCGACCACCTCGCAGATGGGGTAGTACAGGTAGACCCGCCCGTACTCGTCCGCCCAGCCGTTCTTCCGGGACAACTCCGCCCGGCGCAGGACAAAGGCATACAGCACCTTCGCTTCGTTGCTCAAGGGCTGGAATGTGGGTGCTTCAAAAAGGAAATTGGGGAGCCGGGTGAAACTGAACGCCTTTTCCGGCTGGTGAATATAAATCGTGTTTGTCATAGCGTGTTTTGTGGACGGTTAGAGGCCCGTTTTCCGGGGCGAATGATAAATGATACCAGCCGCCCCGGTTGAGGGCTTGCGGAGCCTTGCAAATCAAGGCTTTTCCCGCTCTTAACTGTCCACAGCAGACCTCCTTTTCCGTTCACTTTCTGTTTTCTGCCGCCTGTGAACTCTGGCGGCGCAGTCCGGGCAGTATTTGCCCCGGTTGGACTTCGGGACGAACACACCGCCGCACTCCGCACAGCGTTTCAAGTCCCTGTCCCGGTAAATCTCCGCTTCCAGCGTCCTGTCCAGCGGCAAGACCGCCCAGCGGAACCACTTGCAGCAGACGGAGAACGAAATCATCTGCGGACAGGCGCAGGTGTCGCCATCGTCCAGCGCAAGGCAGTTTCCGTCCTCGCAGTTGCAGCACTCCCGGCGTATCAGGCCGCTGGCTCGTCTCTTCTGGGGCGGGGTTATGCGGTAGGGGGAGCCGTCCGGCCTGTGTTCCAGCGGCGGCAGGTGTTGATAGGGTCTTTTGCTCATGCGTCCCTCCGTTTTCTTTGGCGTGTTCTGTTTCCAAGGTGCTTGTCCATCGATGAACTATCCCAAGTCTACACCTTTTTGACCGCCTGTGCCGTATATCCAAGAGGTAGGAAATCAGCCTGAAAAACTCCCTATTTCCACGCTCTCGGATTTGTGATATAATCAAAAAAAGATAAAAGACAAATTCAGGTTTCTGGTCTTCTTGCACAAAATAAAGGAGGAGCTATTATGCAAATTGTTTATATTCCAAGCGAATCAATGTCTGTTCAAGGTAAAAAAGATGAAATCTATAAAAGATATGGGAAAGACTGGAATATTAGAGAACAGGGAGGAGGTAACGGAAATTGGTTGTTGACCAGAAAAAGTGATGTGCTTGTAGATGGAAAAAGTTATCGTACTTTTGTACTTGAACACTACGGTAAATCCAAGCTGACAGCGAAGCTTGTTGATAAATTTCGTGAAGATGTAGCAAATGGTAAAATAAAACTGTAAATGCCTATGCCGTTATGCTATGAGCATAGTACATAGCATAACGGCTTCTCTTTCGTTGAGCTAGCAAGGAGGGTGAATATGTCTTTATCCATACAAGAGCGATTAAAAGACCTACGTGTGGAGCGTGGCTTGACGCTGGGGCAGCTTGCGGAGCAGACCGGGCTTTCCAAGTCTGCGCTGGGCAGTTACGAAACGGAAGACTTCAAGGACATCAGCCACTATGCCCTTATCCGGCTGGCGAAGTTTTACGGTGTGACCGCTGATTATCTGCTGGGGCTGTCTGAAATGAAAAATCACCCAAACGCCGATCTTGCAGACCTGCGTTTGAGTGATGAAATGATTGACCTGCTGAAAAGCGGGAGGATAGACAATACCCTGCTGTGTGAGCTGGCGGCGCACCCGGATTTCCCCCGGCTGATGGCTGACCTTGAAATCTATGTGAACGGAACGGCACTGAAACAGGCGCAGGGTGCAAACGCCATAGTGGACACGATGAGCGCAACTGTTATAAAAAAGCATAATCCTGGCATGAGTGATACGCAGTTAAGACAGCTTATCACCGCCCATATTGATGAGGACGAGTTTTGCCGCTATGTGATACAACGGGACATAAACGGGATTGCCCTTGCTCTGCGGGAAACACACAAGGACGATTTTTTCAGCGTCCCAGAGGATAACCCGCTAAAAGAAATGCTGGAAACTGCTGGTGAAATCGTCAGCCAGGACAGCGACACGGAACAAGCGTACTTGGCGTTTATCTGCAAACGGCTCAAGCTGAATTTTAGGAAGCTGTCAGTAGAAGAACGGAAGTGGCTGAAAAAGATTGCGGAAAAATCCGACTTGCTGAAGAATCCAAAACCGCAGAGAGGACGAAGATAAAAAATGCCTGAACGGCGGTTCTGGTTTTTCAGAACCACCATCCAGGCATTTTGTTTAGTAATAGAAAAAGGTGCAGTTGATTATTGCGTATTGTCAATCTCTCTCAAACCGGGTAGTAAAAATACGGCAAGCGCAACGATGATAATGCCAATTCCGCAAATGACAAACCATTTCTCAACTCCCAGCCGCTCCGCCAGAGGCCCGGAAATGACAAGGCCAAACGGCATGGCGAGGGAAGCGGCGCTTGTCAGTAGAGAAAAAACTCTCCCCAGATATTCTGGTTTGACCGTTTCTTGAAAAATCGCATTTTGCACACCGTAAAATGGAGCGGAAATTCCCATAACAGTACAGCACACAACAAAGACAAGAAATGCGTCTGGCGGCAAAAGCCCGGAGAGCATATTGCTAACGCCCATCAGGAGAACGGAAAGACCGATGGTGTACCGCCGTTTCTTAAAACCGCCCCAAATGCTCAGAATGACTCCGCCAAGCAGCATACCAACCGCAAAAGCAATTTCAGCGGCAGAGGCATGGGCCGGTGTTCCTTTGAAGTATGACATACAGATGAGAGGAAAAAGCGTACTGATTGGCATATAAAAGAACATATAAATTACACCAATCCAGAGCAGAGCAAAGAGGCCCCTGTTTTGCTTTAATACCACATACCCCTCTTTCATATCCTGTAAAAACTGTTGTCTTTTCGTTTCTGGACATAGTTCAGGCGTTGGTATGGACGAAATCGCAACAGTCACACAGGCAAGGATTGCACCCACAATATCTAACAATATAATTGCATTAAGAGGCCAAACAGCATATAAAAACGCTGCGGCAGCTGGACTGATAATCGCACTTACTGCTTGCATGGTCTGCGTGTAACCAGCGCATTTTGTAAGTTCCTCTTTTGGCACAATCATAGGTGTTGCTGCGCTGAATGCTGGAGAATGAAAAGCAGTTCCCGCACTTCGGATTAACAGGACAACCATAATAGACCATACGGGCAATTCCATGTAAAACGCCACCAGCGCCAGAATACCGCCAGCGGCGGCAATTATCAAATCCGCACCAATCATTACGCTTTTACGGCTGTGCCGGTCAACAAAAGCACCTGCAAACGGGCCTAAACAGGCTTGCGGCAAAAATCCAATCAGTGTTGCCGCCGTCAATATGATTGCAGAATTAGTTTTCGCAACCAAATAAAAGATAATGGCCATTTGCAAAATACCGCTGCTAATAAAGGATATTGCTTGTCCGGCAAGAAGTGTAAAATAAGTTTTTCTCCATGAATTGTTGTTTTGGGTCATAATGCGAACCTCCTTTTTTATTGCATTGTTCCTTTGTTTCTGCAATAAAAAGCAGGCGTTGTCCCACAGAGAGGGCAGACGCCTGCATAACAACAAAGCACGAAAAAACACCACGATACAGTTCAAAGACTGCTCGTGTCAAACCTACGTGTTCCTTTGCATACGCACGCAAAAAAAGCCCACCATCATGTGGAAAGGTACTTCTACTTTTTATTGCTTATTAGCGTACACAAATTAACACACGTAAGCCTCCTTCCAATCTCAAACTGTCGCACAGTATAACACACATCCGATAGACTTGTCAACCATTTTTAACCTTGTTTTCCATCTTGTTTTTCCATCTCTTACGGGCAGTAGCAAAGCCAGGCGAGCCAGTCAACGGTCAAGATGAACGGCGCTTTCAGCGCCGCCGTTGACAGTCTCGCCCGTCTTTGCTAATGGGTAATCAAGGCGGGAAAGCCATTTTAGGGCTTTCCCGCCCATTTCAATTTTGGGAGAAGAAAGGCCCCAAAATGAACGAGTGCGGCCAAACACTTTTAGGGATTGGCCACCTTGTCCACCCATCCAGCGGGGCGGCGGGGAACGGTCAAGGCCGGGCGTCAGCCCATTCATTTCAGCCTTGACGGTTTCCTGCCGTCCTGCTACTTTTCCCGGAGTGTGGCCACACATCTGGTCACGGTGTCCAGAGCTTTGGGACTTTTTGTCCCATAGGCCGGGGGCGGAGGACGAGGGACGGGGGCTTTCATAATACGCCCTGTCTGCTGCTGAAATCAGCCCTTTGTTTCCGGCTTACCAGCCCCAAACAAAGCCCTGCTTTCCTGCCGCGTCAAATGCCCTTGCCCTCCCCGGCGGCAACGGTATTTTCAGGGCAACGCCGACAGAGCGTATAACACACTACACTTTGCTCCGCAAAGTCGTGTGCCAAATGGGGCGCTGCCCCCTTTGGAAACCCCCGCAACAAACAGGTGCTATGCACCCAGCCGGGAGCATAGCGCCGTTTGTTGTCAGCAGCCCGTTTCACGGTCTGCGTGTAGTTCCTTGTAAACTGACCTAAGTGGAATTGTAAGTATCATATTGGTGCGACCTGCGGTCGTTGCTTGAAGTGCGCGCATGCGCTATCACCTCCATTCGTGATATTTCTACCACGAAATGCCTAGTAAGTGATGAAAGGTGTGAAGCAGTGGGACAATGCGGGTAAGCGGAAGTCACATCCACCCCAACCGCTAGGAATTGATGCACACGGCTAACATATGTGAACCATTGTAAGGGTCGTGATACTTGAAATGGTGAAAGTGACTGATACACCATTACCAAAACGGTTAGAGGGCGTGGGCTGGCGGTTCCGATATGCGTTGAGCTGAATGGACGAAGCACCTCCGGCCTAAAGATGGAGCCTAAATGCATCGCAATAATTCAAGCAATGGAACTGGGAAACCCTCTTGTGCTCCTTTCACAGGTAGGTTAATCGTAAGAAAAATACAATGCACAGGAGGAATGGATGCCAGAAGAAGCGAATGCTGTTGTGTAAGGCAACAGATAGGGATTCAAACTTTGTCCCATCCGAAAGGAGGCAGACGTCTGGCGCGTGTCTAATCATATGAAAGACTGGGAATCTATGAATGCACAAAGTTCAATGACGCCATCTGCGAGGACAATGCAGACATACAGAAAACTGAAATGGAAAGAGATTAACTGGAAACAGGCAGAATTGTATGTTAATAGACTACAAGTACGGATTGTGAAGGCAGTACAGGCTGATAAGTGGAGACTTGTAAAGAGACTCCAAAAGTTAATCACAAATTCATTTTATGCAAAAGCCCTGGCAGTTAAGAGAGTGATAACAAACAAAGGTAAAAATACACCTGGAATTGATGGAGACATCTGGTCGACAGACGAAGACAAAATCCAGGCAGTTCACAACCTTACAACTTCTTCATACAAAGCAAAGCCATTGAAGAGAACTTATATCGAAAAGTATGGGAAAAAGGAAAAACGTCCACTAGGGATACCAACTATGACTGACAGAGCCATGCAAGGGTTACAACTGCTGGCTCTTGCCCCGATAGCAGAAACAACAGCAGACAAGGTTTCCTTTGGATTCCGGCAAAACAGATGTGCACAGGATGCAATGGAATACATGTTCAAACTTCTGTCAAGAAAAACTTCTCCGGAATGGATTTTGGAAGGTGACATTAAAGGATGCTTTGATAACATCAGCCATGACTGGATGTTGGAAAATATCCCAAGTGATAAAAGAATAATGAGGCAATTCTTGAAGTGCGGCTATGTGGAGAATAAGAGATTATTCCCCACAACAGGAGGTAGCCCCCAGGGAGGGCTGATCAGTCCGACCTATGCAAATATGACATTGGATGGACTTGAAAGATTGTTGCTTGAAAGATACAGTACGAGCAGTACAGGGCACTATCACCCGAATTACAATAAACATAAAGTACACCTATGCCGCTACGCTGATGATTTCATTATAACAGCAGACTGCAAGGAAGTTCTTGAAGACGTTAAACAAGTGGTTGAAGAGTTCATGAAAGAGCGGGGGTTGAAACTATCAGAAGAAAAAACGGCTACTACAAATATAAATGACGGCTTCGACTTTCTGGGATGGAATTTCAGAAAATTCAAAGGCAGACTTCTGATTCAACCGTCGACTAAATCTAAGAAGAAAATCACGAAAAAGCTTAGCCAGACAGTGCGGTATTATCGTGAGTCAAAACAAGAGCTTTTGATTGTAAAACTAAATCAGATAACAAAAGGATGGGCAGAATACCACCATTGCGTCTGTGCAAAAAGCACATTCGCTCTCATAGATCACAGACTCTGGGAGATGCTATGGAAATGGGCCAAACGAAGACATCCGCAGAAATGTAATAAATGGGTGAAGAACAGGTATTGGCATCCAAAATGTGGAAGACAGTGGTCATTCAGAACAGACACGATTGTTCTCTATCAAATGATGGATATGCCGATAGTAAGGGTAAAATCACTGGATTTGAATAAAAATCCCTTTTTGAACAGCGATTACTTCATAAAGCGGAAAAAGGAGCATGAAATGAAGCGAAAACTAGCATATCAGAAGAGTACAGCCGCACGTAGTGAATACTATGTGTTATAGATGCGTGAGCGGAATGCGGTGAAAGTCGCACGTTCCGTTCTTAGGGGAGGGACGGCCAGTAATGTCCGTCTCTTACCCGACTTTTTGCACCAAAATATAGAAGAAAAGTAGCATATGGAAAAATTAAACAGGATATAGCAGATATTTTGAGTATGTTATGCAAAAGAAAAGGTGTAAAAATTGTTGAAGCAGAGATATGTCCAGATCATGTACACATGTTAGTAGAAATTCCGCCAAGCATAAGTGTATCGTATTTTGTAGGGTACTTAAAAGGAAAGAGTACATTAATGATATTCGAAAGACATGCAAATCTGAAGTACAAATATGGAAACAGACATTTCTGGTGTCGCGGATATTATGTAGATACGGTAGGGAAAAATGCAAAGAAAATACAGGAATATATAGCAAATCAGTTACAGGATGATCTGGAATATGATCAAATGACACTGAAAGAGTATATTGACCCGTTTACGGGTGAGCCAGTAAAACGTAACAAATAAAGATAAGCCCGAAAGGGCTTTGTAGATAAATGATGTTGCGCTTGGCGAACCTATTTCGATGAGTCTTTAGACTCCAGTGCCGGTAATAGACCCTTATAGGGTCAAAGCAAACCACCGGCTAAGCCGGTGGTCGTGATTTCTGTTGCAGAAAACATATTGAATATCACACGGAAGTTGTGTATAATGAAAAAACAAAATAAAGTATATTATTTTAGGCAAAAGTAAAATAAAAACTTAAAATCATCAACCGTGGAGGTAAAAATGACTAAGCTTGTAATTAATCCATCAAAGAAACAGAACAAAATCAACAAAGAGATTTATGGACATTTCTCAGAGCATCTGGGAAGATGTATCTACGAAGGAATCTATGTAGGTGAGGATTCCCCGATTCCGAACAAGAACGGAATGCGTACAGACGTAGTAGAAGCACTGAAGCATATCAGGATTCCGGTACTTCGCTGGCCGGGTGGATGCTTCGCAGATGAATACCACTGGAAAGACGGTATCGGACCAAAGGAAACACGTAAAAAAATGATCAACACACACTGGGGCGGTGTGGTAGAGGATAACAGCTTTGGTACACATGAATTTTTTGAATAATTGCGCGTCGCATTCTCGTTACTTTAGTGATGAGTTCATTTAAGTGTGATGAGTTCATTTAACTGACGCGCAAATTTTTTACTCAAAGAAAGAACACATGTTTACTTTTAGCACTATATGTGCTAAAATATAACCATAGATAGTAGAAAAAACAACAGAATCTGAGAAAAGAGTTATCAGGGAGAAATAAAAATGCAGATAATATCCAGTTATGGTGTGGAATTACGAAAACAGAATATCCCAATCCGCCAGACACTGGAGATCTACCGTTCTGCTGTCAGCTATCTGATTGGGATTT
>OLSJ01000615.1_pt1 | contig 26700 bp, 21 predicted proteins | sample 1672151 | NCBI WGS metagenome assembly OLSJ01 (sample SAMEA3136653, study PRJEB25190) | human gut metagenome | biome: human gut; feature: human-associated habitat; material: faeces | place: Austria | collected 2013 | reverse complement strand
TGTCCGCGCTGGGCTTGATCATCTTCGAGACGGCGCCGACCACGCAGTCGACCCCGAGGCCGGAGAGCCTCTTCTGCAGGTCGAACCCCGTGACCCCGGATTCGTACACGCACCTGGCCTTTGGGTCCACGGACCGCACCCACTCCGCGACTGCCCCGGCGTCGTAGCCGAAGGTCGCGCAGCGCACCTCCCCGGTCATGACGTCGAGGGAGACTGCCTTTATCGAGCGGGCGTGGACGTCGAGGCCGACGAAGGTGGTAGTATCGAGCATGGGAGCCCCTTCCATGAATGCGGCGTGGCCGCCGCGGCTGAATTAGACACTCACCATTGTCGGCCTAATCCGCGGTCTTTCATGCAGCAGGGGCTCTCAATGTTTTTATGTCCTGCTCATATCGTCTGTGCAACAAAAAAAGCCGCTCAACCAGCGGCTTTTCTTATTTCGGCATGAAAAAAGGCGACCGCCCTGTGTGGACGGTCGCCTTTGTTAATTGTTGTGAAGTTTGCCTTAGGCGCGGGTCTTGATCTCCTCGGTCACCTTGGCAACAAACTCATCAACGGTCATCTGAACGGTCTCGTTGGAGCGATCGCGGACGGAGATGTTGCCGGCCTCGACCTCCTTCTCGCCCAGGATGAGCATGTAGGGCACGCGGTCGATGCTGCGGGCCTCGCGAATCTTGTAGCCGATCTTCTCGTCGCGGTCGTCGCAGACCACGCGAATGCCGGCCTCCTCCAGCTTGGCGCACACCTCGTGGGCGTAGTCGCGGCTCTTCTCAGAGACGGGAAGTGCCTTGACCTGCACGGGAGCCAGCCAGGTGGGGAACTTGCCCGCAAAGTGCTCGATCAGAATACCGATGAAGCGCTCGATAGAGCCAAAGCACACGCGATGCAGCATGATGGGGCGCTTCTTGGTGCCGTCGGCGTCCACGTACTCCAGATCAAAGTTGAGCGGCATCTGGAAGTCGAGCTGGACTGTGCCGCACTGCCAGGTACGGCCGAGCGAGTCCTCCAGGTGGAAGTCGATCTTGGGGCCGTAGAAGGCGCCGTCGCCCTCGTTGACCTCGTAGTCCATGCCCAGCTTCTCCAGGGCAGTGCGCAGGCCCTCCTCGGCGCGAGCCCAATCCTCGTCGGAACCCATGGAGTCCTCGGGGCGGGTGGAAAGCTCAACGTGGTACTTAAAGCCAAACTTCTGGTACACGGAGTCGATAAGGTTGACCACGCCCACGATCTCGTCGGTCAGTTGGTCGGGACGCACAAACAGGTGGGCGTCGTCCTGGTTAAAGCAGCGCACGCGGAACAGGCCGTGCAGGGCGCCGCGCAGCTCGTGGCGGTGCACCAGGCCGATCTCGCCGGCGCGGATGGGCAGCTCGCGATAGGAGTGCGGCTTGGAGGCGTACACCAGCACGCCGCCCGGGCAGTTCATGGGCTTAATGCAGTACTCTTCGTCGTCGATGACGGTGGAGTACATGTTGTCCTTGTAGTGGTCCCAGTGGCCCGAGGTCTTCCACAGCTGCTTGTTCATGATGAGCGGCGTGGAGATCTCCACGTAGCCGGCCTTGTGGTGAATCTCACGCCAGTAGTCCAGCAGCGCGTTCTTAAGGATCATGCCGTTGGGCAGGAAGAACGGGAAGCCGGGGGCCTCGTCGCGCATCATAAAGAGGTCCATCTCGCGGCCGATCTTGCGGTGGTCGCGCTTCTTGGCCTCCTCCAGCATGTGCATGTGCTCGTCGAGTTCTTCCTTGGTGGCAAAGGCAACGCCGTTGATGCGGGTGAGCATCTTGTTGTCCTTGTCGCCCTTCCAGTAAGCGCCCGAGACGCCGGTGAGCTTAAAGGCCTTGAGCGCCTTGGTGTAGCAGATGTGGGGGCCGACGCACATGTCGATGTAGTCGCCCTGCTGGTAGAAGGTGATGCGGGCGTCGTCATCCAGGTCGCCGATGTGCTCAACCTTGTACTTCTCGCCGCGCTCCTCCATAAGGGCGATGGCCTCGGCGCGGGGCTTCTCAAAGACGGTGAACTTGAGGTTCTCCTTGACGATCTTTTTCATCTCGGCCTCGATCGCGGGGAAGTCGTCCTCGCTGATCTTGACGCCCTCGGGCAGGTCGACGTCGTAGTAGAAGCCGTTGTCGGTCGCGGGGCCGTAGGCAAAGTCGGCCTCGGGGTACAGGCGCTTGATGGCCTGCGCCATGATGTGCGCGGCGGAGTGACGGATGACGTGCGTGACCTCGTCCTGCGGAAGCTCGGCCACCGAACCGTCATTGTAGAGTGCCTTCATGGGTATGTTTTCTCCTCTCGGATGCCTGATGCAAGTGCGTGCGATGCGCTCGGCGTTTTAACTTGCATCATTATAGGCAGGTTGCCTTGGTATACAAGCGCCCGCCGCACCTTAATGGCACGGCGGGCGATTTTCTACGCATGCTTCATCGTGTGGGGGCGGGGTGCGCGCGTGGTTCGCGGCGTGCCCGTGGCTTGCGGCCGGCCCGGCGATGGATGCGTTACTGGATGCGAGTTCGGCAGTAGGGGCAGACCTTCCAGTGCGCATCGAGCGGGCGATGGCAGCTGGGGCAGACGTTGCGAACCTGGGTATCGCACACCGGGCAGACGACGAAGTCCTTCTCGATGGGCGCGCCGCACTGCGGGCAGGTGCCGTACTGGGCAAGCTGGCGCTCGCGCAGGGCCATGTCCAGCTCCTGCTCCTCGCGGTCGGACGCGTAGGAGTGCGGGCGCAGGACCAGGTAGGCAATGAGGCCCACAAACGGGATGAGGGCGATGATGCCCCATGCCACGTAGGCGCTGGCGCCGCGGCGGCGAGCGTCGATAAACACATAGACGACCGACAGCACATACAGGGCGATGATAAAGCCAACGAAGGCATAGACGACGCCCATAAGCTGCGGCGACATGAGCTCGGAGATGTACTTGGACATTACGGGTACCTTTCGAAATATTAACAGTTCGGTCAAGTTTACCACGGGGTTTGTTTATATGGGACTACGGCTGGGTACGGGGCTGGCGCGGACACAAACATCTCAATCTGTAACAAGTGGAAGCGGAATCCGGGTCTAGATGTTACAGATCGAGGCAAACGGAAACTTCCAGACCCAATGTCTCAATCTGTAACAGTTACTCAGCTTAAACAGGTCCAGATGTTACAGATTTAGACTGAGGAATCTCTCCCCGACTTCAATCTCAATCTGTAACATCTACAACCCAAATCATCAGCTAACTGTTACAGATTGAGACAAAGGAAAACGTCAAGCCGAATGTCTCAATCTGTAACAACAACTCGGCAAAAACAGGTCTAGCTGTTACAGATTTAGACATTCGAAATCGACTGATTAGTTCATCTAAATCTGCCATTATTAACCGCGCCCGTTTTACCTGCTGGTTTGTTGGGAAATATCCCAATTTATCCCAAGTGCGTCGCAAACGGAACGCGCCACCTGCTCACGGGAGGGACGAATATAATGTCGCCCCGACACGCCCGGCGGGGAGTGTCCCATGAGCATTTCCATGAGGTCCCAGGGCATGTGCAGCTCCATCTCGCAGATGGTTCGCCACGAGTTGCGAAGGTTCGACCACGGGATGTGTTCGATACCCTCGGCTGCGCACCACTTCTTCCATCTATGATTGCACATCTATCGGTTCATGGGCAGTCCGTCCCCGCGATCTGCTAGCCACTCGGAGCCTGCCGCGCGGCGCCTCTGCTTGCGCGTCATATAATGTCCCTAGGTTGCCCGGAGCTATCTCCGTATTACTCCGGCATCCTTGCTATCACCCCGCCGCGCCAAGGTTCCAGCCGTGCGCGGTGGGGTTTCTTTATGTCTGGAACAGTTGTTGCGTCATCTGCAACAACTGGCCTTTTGCTGGGACCCGCCCTGTTCCTTCAGGGGCCCTTTAGACTGCCATCCTGGTGTCAACAGCGTCTACGACCTCCGCTGCATATTTTGGATAGTCGATGACCTTGCCACTCCCCGTTTCCTTCCATGCCGATAGCTCATGGGAGAACTCTGATATCTCGCTTGCGGTGTCAAACGTGTCGACGAATCTGGCTACAAGATCGATGTACTCGAGTTCCTTTTCGTCAAACGTTTCCTCTGGTTCGACGAGCGGTTTTACGATTTCGCCCCAGCCGTTGGGGACAAGCTCTATCTTGCCCTGTTGCTGCAGGGCATAGAGCAAGGTGTCCTTATCGTTTATGACGGGGCCATAGTCGGCATGTGCGTATTCGATTCCCGTGAGGGAGGTACTCGTCATGCCATAGCAGTAGTAGTCGAGGAAGAACATGGCCTTCTGCAGCTTAGTCTTATAGATATTTTTGCAGCGATGGGCAAGAATGACAACGGCGCCACACACGCGCGACCAATCGAACGGTCGGTATCCGTTCGTCCTCGACGGCGAGTAGGCCTCAAGTGGCGGCCAGCTAAAATCTAAAGTGCTGAAGCGATCCGGAGCCTGGGAGTCGACAAAGTTTTCGACGGCGCTGATAATCTTCTCAGACAGCTGGTCTCTCCTTACGTTTAAAAGTGACAGGGCGCCAGCGGGGCTTGCTGCCAGCCTGATCATTCCATCGTGAGCCTCGTCCTGCAGCGCGCCAGACTCATATCGAGCCACAGTTTGCTCACCGAAGCCAAGGAAGCGGCTGAAATCTCTCAACGACAGGCCGTAGCGTTCGCGGACGGCCTTGATTTCCTCGGGGGAAAGTAAGTGATTCGTGGCGCGATAGGCGGCATAGGCGGCTGCGAGGTTATCGCTTTCTATGCGTGCGTCCGCAATAGCCGCCCCACAGACGGGGCATACCGTGACCGTGGCCTCATAGGTAATATCCTGTTTTCTGATGCGCATCGTCTCGGTACGACGCTCTACGCGTGCCTCGACTTCCTGGTCGCATTCAATGCAATAGGTGCTGAAAGTGCTCTTCATCTCGCTCATCTCGGGACCTCCGTTCTATCCCGGTACAACTTGACAGAGAGGCATTTGCATCGCTCGGCCTCGTGTTTTATGGACATCTTTAGGTACAGCGTCTTGCCGAATGCCTTGGGCGAGAATTCGGCAACTGTCCATCCCGGGTATCGCGAGTCGCGGTCCGCTTCGGGTCCATCAAAACAGTCTCTTGGCGTGAGCGATAAGATCACGTTTTTGAGCTCGTCCATGGTGATTCCCATGTTCGCCATGAACTCCAGACTTGCCTCGCGTTCCACGAGGATGAAGCTATTTTTGTCCACGATTTCCTTCATCCAATGAAGGAAGAGCCCTCTGTTGTCCATCCCTCTCCTTAGCTAGAAGTGTAATCAATTAGTTACAATGATGGTGAAGAAATCGAGGTGATTCTGTGAATTCGACCTCTTGCGCCTAGTCAAATGACAGATAAAGCCTTGAGTTTGCCAACGATTTGATTCGCGGCAGCCTGCCTAGGCTCCGAACAGCTTTGCGAGCGTGCCGATGGCGCTGGTGACTGTGGGGACGAGTCCCGCGGCCTTGGATGCGAGGTCGAGCGCGTCCTTGGCCTTCCCGGCGAAGCCTCCCACGTCTTTTCCTCGGCGGCGAACCGCAGGTCGGCGAGTTGAATCGTACATTCCCATGTTATCTGCCAATCTCGCAGGTGGTTCCTTTGAATGCCTACGCGGACCTTACTTAATCCGCTTCCAGCCCTTCGCCTTCAGGCGCCGCAACCTGAGCTTTGGACAACTCGGCCTGGTCGCGTGCCGTCTCCAGGATCTTCGAGCGCCTCTTCTCGGTGCTCTGCCGGTAGCAAGTGATCAGCTCGCCCTCCGCGCCTACCGGCGCCGTCGGCTTGCCCTCGGGATGTCCCTCGTACCATCCGAGCAGGTCGTTGGGGTCGGTGTTGAATACTTCGCAGAGCGCACCTACGAGCTCTGCGTTCGGATAGCTCTCCTCGCGCTCCCAAGACTGAATAGTTCGGAATGACTTGCCGACTTTTTGTGCAAGCTCCTTTTGGTTTAGCCCCAGGGCTTCTCGGCGCTCTCTTAGACGAAGGTTCATCCTCACTCCTTTCTTTACGTTAAGTGAATAGTAAACAAATAAATGTCTTTATGCAAAAAAATGTTGCTTATTCGATTAACAGGGACATATAACTATTCATATTGAAATTCAACAGACAGAAAAGTGTCTCTAAGGAGGAACGAATGGATTTCAGTAAAGAGCTGGAGGGGATATCCGCGCCGCACGCGCCCGAGCTGACCTTTCTCAGGCTGAGGTCGCTTCCAAGGTCGGAGTAAACGTCAGCACTTTCGCGAAGTACGAGAGTGGCGATTACATTCCTGGAGCCGACAAGCTCTTGGCTATCTCGCAGGTTCTTGGTTGTCCGCCCAACGACCTGATGGGCTGGAACACGGACGAGGCCGCATAGGGATGGAGGAAGAGGAATGACTGGGAGGAGCTACGAGCCGTCCGACGACATCACGATCCTGGGCGGCATGGTGATCTTTGTGTTAACAAACTGGGAAATTCGGGGTGCACGCCCGCGTGGCTTTCGTATCCCCAAACTATCCCAAGTGCGTGTGCTAACCCGTTTTTACGCGCTTGTGCCGTTGTTGCCGTACATAACCCGCAGGTAAGCAGTGTGTTTGTTTTTGTCGTTCTTTCAGGTCAGTTCTGTAACATCTAGAACCCAAAACAGTCCCCAGATGTTACAGATCGAGACAGAAGAATCTCTCCCCGGCTTCAATCTCAATCTGTAACAACTGGAACCCAAATCCTCAGCTTAATGTTACAGAACGAGACAAACCTCTGACGCCAGGGGCGGCAGACGAGGTCACCGATGGTCTTGGGTCTCCCCTCACCTGCCGTTGGCGGGTGTTGCGGGGCTGTTCGCCGCATTGCCGCTGCGCTGGAGGTATGCAGACCGTAGGATAGTCTTATTGACGGCCTGTCAACTCGTCTGGGAGGCACTGTGACAGAAACGTTTGATATCGCGATTGTCGGCGCGGGCATCACCGGATGCGCCATCGCGCGGCAGCTCGCGCGATTTGAACTGTCCATTTGCGTGGTCGAGGCGGCCAACGACATCGCGCTGGGCGCGTCGAAGGCCAACGGAGGCCTGGTACACGCCGGCTACGATCCGGTGCCGGGCACGGTAAAGGCGCAGGTCAACGCCCGTAGCTGCGAGTTGTATGACACCTGGGCCCAGGAGCTAGGATTTTTGTTTTGCCGAACAGGATCCATGGTGCTGGGCTTTAACGACGAAGACCGCGCGCATCTGGAGCAGCTGCGGAGCAATGGCCTTACCAACGGTGTGCCCGAGCTGTCGATCGTCGGACCCGACCACATCCACGAGTTAGAGCCGCGTGCGAGTGCCCAGGCGGCTTGCGCGCTGTGGTGCCCCTCGACCGGCTATGTTGATCCGTTTGAGGTCGCCATCGCCGCGCTGGAGAACGCCGTGGCCAACGGGGTGACGTTTATGCGGTCAGCTCCGGTGGAAGCGATTGAAGTCGCGGGGTCGGGCGACGACGCGCGCTTTACGCTGGCGACCCCCGTTGGCAACGTGCGCTGCCGCTACTTGATCAACGCCGCGGGCAACGGCGCCGCCGACATTTCGCATATGGCGGGCGCCGAAGAGTTTCAGATGGTCTGGCGTCAGGGCAACATCGTGGTGCTGGACAAGGAGCCGCGTGCGCTCATGCCGCTCTACCCCGTTCCCACGCCGGTGTCCAAGGGCGTTATCGTCACGGGCACCGTACACGGCAACACCGTGATCACCGCGACGGCCGCTGTGCGCGAGCCGGGCGACACGCAGACCTATGCGAGCGATGTGAACGTGCTGCTGGCCGGCGCGCGCAAGCTGGTGCCCGATCTGGATACGCGCCGCGTGGTGCGCGCATTCGCCGGCGGGCGTCCGGTCATTCAGGGAACGAACGACTTCTTTATTGGACAGTCGGCCGTGGTGCCGGGGCTGTTCCAGGCGGCGGGCATTCAGTCGCCGGGTGTGGCAAGCGCGCCGGCCATTGCCGAGCGCATGGAGCTTGTGATGCGTGAGGCGGGCGTGGAGCTGCACGAGCGGGCGGACTGGAACCCAATTCGCCGCGCGCCGGACGACTTTGACCGTGCACCGCTGGCGCGCAAGGAGGAGCTGATCGAGTCCGATCCCGCGTGGGGGCAGATCGTCTGCCGTTGCGAGACGGTGCCCGAGGCCGAGATTGTGGCCGCGATTCGGCGCCAGCCGGGCGCAGTTTCGGTCGAGGGCGTCAAGCGCCGCTGCCGAGCCGGCATGGGTCGGTGCCAGAGCGGGTTTTGCCAGAGCCGTGTGGTGGCGATCCTGGCGCGGGAGCTGGGCTGCGACCCCAGCGAGGTGTTGTTGGAGGACGCAGGTTCTTGGCTGGTTGAGGGACCGCTGAAGGGGGTGCGCTAGCATGGCGACATTTGATTCGCGCGCCGGACGCGCGAAAGCAGGAGCTACCGAGGCGGTGCAGACGCAGGTCTTCGACGTGGTCGTTATCGGCGGCGGACCTGCCGGCATGGCGGCCGCGCTGGCCGCTCATAAGGCCGGAGCGCGCGTGGCCATCGTGGAGCGCGAGCAGCACCTGGGCGGCATCCTCCGCCAGTGCATCCACCCCGGCTTTGGCCTGTCGCACTTTAAACAGGAGCTCACCGGTCCCGAGTACGCGCAGCGCTTTATCGACCAGGTGCACGCAACCGACATTGCGCTGTTCCTGGACAGCATGGTGATTGGGATCGATTCGAGCGAGGGTGCGGGAGCCACCGCAGTCCATACCGTCACGCTCATGAGCCCCACCGGCATGTTGCAGCTCACCGGACGGGCGGTCGTCCTTGCCATGGGCTGCCGTGAGCGCACCCGTAGCGAGATCAAGATTCCCGGCAGCCGTCCCGCCGGTGTGTTTACGGCCGGCCTGGCGCAGCGATACATCAATATCGAGAACCTCAAGCCTGGCTCGCGCGCCGTCATTTTAGGCTCGGGTGACATCGGGCTGATTATGGCGCGCCGCTGCACGCTCGAGGGGATTTCGGTCGAGGGCGTGTATGAGCTCATGCCGTACGCCAATGGCCTGTGTCGCAATGTGAAGAACTGCCTGGACGACTTTGGCATTCCGCTGCACCTGTCCACAACCGTGACGCGCGTGATCGGACACGATCGCGTGGAGGCCGTCGAAGTAAGCCAGGTCGACGAGCATCTTGCGCCCATACCGGGAACCGAGCGCATCGTTTCGTGCGACACACTGCTGCTCTCGGTGGGCCTGATTCCCGAGAACGAGCTTTCGGTTGCCGCGGGCGTTGAGCTTGACCCGCACACGCGCGGCGCCGTGGTGGACCAGAGCCTGCAGACGGGCGTGCCGGGCATCTTTGCCTGCGGCAACGTACTGCACGTGCACGACCTGGCCGACAACGTAACGACCGAGTCCAAGAGGGCTGGCGCAGCTGCAGCGGCGTACGCGCTGGGGACCGACGCGGGCACCGTTCCGAACTGCGAGCTCACCGTCTCCCCTGCCGGCATCGCGGGCTACGCGCTGCCGGGACGCATTACGGCTGTGGCGATCACCAAGCTCAACTTCCGCGTGCGCCGGCCGGTCGATGCCGCCCGCGTGAGGATCTTGGCCGAAGGCGAAGAACTGCTCGCCGGTAAGGTCCGCGCGTTTAAACCGAGCGTCATGGAAAGCTTCCCTCTGCCGGCGAAGGTGATTCAGCGCGCACTCGACCTAGGTGCTAGAGAGATTATTCTGTCTGTCGATCCCATTGAGGAGGCATAGCTCATGAGCACGAACGCGACCGAGACGCTGCAGTTCAACTGCACCACCTGCCCATCCGAATGCCTCCTGACCGTAGAGGTAGAGCGTGACGCAGACGGCGCCGTGGTAGAAGTGCACTCCGTAACCGGCAACAACTGCCTGCGCGGCGATAAATTCGCACATCAGGAGCTCACCTGCCCAATGCGCGTGCTCACGACGACCGTGGCCGTCTCCGGCGGCGACGAAGCCCTGCTCCCCGTGCGCACGGCCGAAGCCATCCCGCTGGCACTCCACGCCCAAGCCATGGCCCTCATCCGAGGCCTAGTCGTCAACGCCCCCATCCGCATGGGCGACATCGTGCTAGAGAACCTCCTAAACACCAATATCAACCTAATCGCCAGCATGGACATCGACCCAGCCTAAGCAGCGCATTTAGAACGGGACTTCATCCCCCTCTGCAGTTGCGGTGGAATAGTTCCTGTTTTAGGCCATTACCCCGGCAAACAGGAACTATTTCACCGCAACTTATGTGGGGGCGCTTGGGATACCATGGTGGCAGCCTAGCGAAAGGATGTTTCATGGCACATGTCGATGACCAGCGTGTGGCGCGCGTGCTCGATGTGCTCGAGGCTCAGCACCCCGGCGCACAGCTGCTCGTAAACGACCCGTGGTCGATTTATTACCTGACCGGCTTTTATGCCGATATGTTCGAGCGTTTTTGCGGCGTGCTGCTCGCGCGCGGTGCCGAGCCGGTGATCCTAGTCAACGCCCTGCATCAGCTGCCCGAGTACGACAATGCCTGCGTCACCTATCACACCGATACCGATATCGTGACCGATGCCATCGCGCGCGAGATCGATCCGACCAAGCCGCTTGGCATCGATACCGTCATGCGCTCCGGCTTTTTGATGCCGCTCATGGAGCGCCATGCCGCCAGCGAGTTTTTCCTGGGTGACTTTGCCGTCACCGCCGCACGTACCCACAAGGACGCCGCCGAGCAGGAGCTTATGCGCGCGTCCTCGGCCGCTAACGACACCGTGATGGCCGACGCGATCAAGCTCGTCCACGAAGGTGTAACGGAATGCGAGATTGCCAACCAGATGCTCGGCTTGTATCGCAAGCACGGCTGCGAGGGCTTTAGCTTTCCGCCGATCGTGAGCTTTGGCGCCAACGCCGGCGACCCGCACCACGAGCCCGACGACACCGTACTCAAGCGCGGCGACGTGGTGCTGTTCGACGTTGGCGGACGCCATCGCAACTACTGCTCGGACATGACGCGCACGTTCTTTTGGGGCGAGCCGGACGAGGAGACCGCACGCATCTACGACATCGTGCGCCGTGCCAACGAGGCCGCCGAGGCGCTCATCGCGCCAGGCGCACGCATGTGCGACCTAGACCGTGCCGCGCGCGACGTGATTGAGGACGCTGGCTACGGCAAGTACTTCACGCATCGCCTGGGCCACTCGATCGGCCTGCAGGACCACGAGCCAGGCGACGTCTCGCTCGTCAACGAGCAGGTCGTTGAACCGGGCATGACGTTCTCCATCGAACCGGGCATCTACCTCCCCGGCCGCACCGGAGTCCGCATCGAGGACTTGGCCCTAGTTACCGAGTCCGGCGTCGAGATTCTCAACGCCTACCCCCACGACCCAGTCCGCCTAGACTAGCCAATGCGGCAAAGGGACAGCCCCTTTGTCACATTGCGATTACGTCGTGCCACGAAAACGGGCTATCTACTACGTTTAACCCGCATGGGTCGACCACACCCGCGTTTTCGCAAAACCAGCAAGCCGTCTACCTGCGGTTTTGATTTCACGATTTTCCGTGTGGTCGAGGGTAACCGGTCAAACGTAGTAGATAGGCCCATTTCGTGGCGAGCGGTCCACTCAAGACAAAGCCCGTCCCAAATTAGCTGCTTTTGAGTTGCGGTGATATACGGACTGTTTGAGGCTTCTGGTTTGTAAAACAGTCCGCATTTCACCGCAACTGCTGAGGGGATGGGTTAGCGCAGCAGGCCGGCTACTTCGCCGGCTAGGGTGATGGTGCCGGCTGCTGCGAAGGGCTCGCCCGCGGCCATGAAAGCTGCGAGGGCCTCGGAAACGCTGGGGTATACGCCCGCGAGCTTATCGGCATCAACGAGGGCGGCGAGCTCCTCTGCCGGCAGGGCGCGGTCAGAATCGGTCTGGGTCACGACCACGCGAGGGAACGCCGGAACCAGAACGTCAACGATGCCCGCCACGTCCTTGTCGGCCAGCGCAGCGCACAGTAGCGTGGGGCGGTTCTCCGCGCACGGATCGATCTCGTCCAGCGCGCTCACAAAGTTCTCGCAGCTCTGAGGGTTATGGCAGGCGTCGATCAGCTTGAGCGGATCAGTCCCCAGCACATCAAATCGACCCGGCGTGGGGCAGCCCATAAGTGACGCATCGAGCTTGTCATGATCGAGCTCGTGACCCAGATACCCCTCGCACAGCATAATCGCGCACGCGGCATTCTGCGGCTGATAGGCCGGCTTGACCATGCTCGACGTATAGATCGCACGCGGCGTGGTGCAGCTAAACTCAACCGTATCGCCCACGTGCTCCGGCACCTTGGTCGTGGCATGGTTCACCACCAGCGGCACAATGCCGCACTCGCGACAACGGGCATCCATCACGCGCTGAACACTCGCCTCATGCGTGCCCTCGCCCAGAACAACCAGGCGTCCGGGCTTAATGACCGCAGCCTTCTCCCCCGCAATGGCCTCGAGCGTATCGCCCAAAATACATGTGTGATCGAGCCCAATGCCCGTAATGGCGACGGCGACGGGATCGGTCGCACTCGTGGCGTCCCAGCGCCCGCCCATGCCGACCTCAAGCACGGCCACGTCCACGCAAGCCTCGGCAAACACCACCAGTGCAGCAGCCGTCAGCAGGTCAAACGGCGTGATGGTATAGGCGCGCTCCCCCGCCGCCACACGACGCGCATTCACGCGACGCCCCGCCTCGACAGCCGCCGAAACGCCACGGGCAAAGGCCTCATCGCTCACAACGCGCCCGTCAACCTCCATGCGCTCGGGATAGCGCACCAGCTGCGGCGACGTATACAGCGCGGTCTTGAGCCCCTCGCCGCGAAGGATAGCAGCCGAAAAACGCGTAGTCGAAGTCTTGCCATTGGTGCCGGCGACCTGAATGCAATCGAAATACTCGTCCGGACGCCCCAGCTCATCGAGCATATCGACAACCGTCTCAAGCAGAGGCCCAGCATCCCCAGAAATCCGCCCCGTATCAGCAGCCAGCCCCACAGCCTCATCAAACGAAAGCAACTCAAACGAGAAAGGAACGCTATACAAGCCAGAACGCTTAGGCATAACCAAAGTCTCCAATAACATAAAAAGAGGCCCATCAAAACAACGAGCCCCTCCCATTCAAAATATCAGCCACTACCCGCTTGCAGCGGAGTCAAGGCATCAGCAATGTGGCCATCACAGGCAGCGGACGCCCCCGTAACCGCTACGGGAGCGGTTTGGGGCTTTGCTCGATACAAGTTCCGCACGAGCCGAAGGCCACTTAATGTGGCCTTCGTGCGAGCAGGACTGTTCGCAGTAGCGAGCAATGCCCCAAACCGCGCCCCACAGTCCACCTTACGAGAAGTCAGCAACCTGAGCAGTCAGTGCCGCCAGGATCTCCTTGAGCTCTGCTGCACGGTCCCTCTTCTTCTGGACCACCGCGGGCGCGGCCTTGGCCACAAAGCCCTCGTTGGCAAGCGTCTTCTCGCAACCGGCGAGCTCCTTCTGCGCCGCGGCGATCTCCTTCTCCAGACGTGCCTTCTCGGCGGAAAGGTCGACCTTGCCCTCAAGCACCACAAAGACCTCAACGCCGCTGTCGACCACGGCAATGCTCGCGGCCGGCTTCTCGACGTCGATGCCCATGACCAGCGAGGCGGCGTTGGCCAGCGGCTCGATGGTCGAGCGCAGGCTCTCGAGCTTCTCGATGTCCTCGGCACCGGCACGCACGACCACGTCGAGCTCGGCCTTGGGGCTCAAGCGGTAACGCGAACGCGTGGCGCGGGCGGCGGAAACGACGGCGCGGCACAGCTCAAACGCGCGCTCGGCGTCCTCGTCCACGTACTTGGCGTAGTCGGCGGGCTCGGGCCACTTGGCGATCATGAGCGCCTCGGCGCGGTTCACGTTGCCCTCGGCGTCCAGGTCGAGCACGCTCGCCGGCATGTTGTCCCAGATCTCCTCGGTCACAAACGGCATAAGCGGGTGCATCAGGCGAATGGAGGTGTCGAGCACAAAGATCAGGTTACGCTGCGCCTGCAGACGGCCCTCGCCCTTCAGGCGGGCCTTGGTGACCTCGACGTACCAGTCGCAGACCTCGTTCCAGAAGAACTGCTGCACACCGCGGGCCATGTCGCCAAAGGTGTAGTTCTCGATGCCCTCGGTGACCATCTTCACGGCCTTTGCCAGGCGGCTGAACATCCAGGCGTCGGCCGGCGTCTCCACGACGGGCTCGCCGGGCGTGTAGCCCTCCATGTTCATAAGCAGGAAGCGGCTTGCGTTCCAGATCTTGGTCACAAACGACTTGGCCTGCTCGGTACGCGGGCTGTCGATAAGCTTCTTGGTCTTCTTATCGATGTTCGCGTCGAACTTGACGTCCTGGTTGTTGGTGCACAGCGTAAGCAGGTTGTAGCGCATGGCGTCGGCGCCGTACATACCGATGAGGTCCATGGGGTCAACGCCGTTGCCCTTGGACTTGGACATACGGCTTCCGTCCTTGGCAAGAATCGTCGGGTAGATGACGACGTCCTTAAACGGCACCTCGTCCAGGAAGTACAGCGAGCTCATGACCATGCGGGCGACCCACAGCGCGATGATGTCGCGTGCGGTGACGAGCGCCGTCGTGGGGTGATGGCCCTCGAGCAGCTCCGGCTTTTGCGGCCAGCCCTGCGTGGCGAAGGTCCACAGCTGCGAGCTGAACCAGGTGTCCAGCACGTTCTCGTCCTGATGCACATGATGGCCGCCGCACTTGGGGCACACATCGGTGTCCTCGGTAAGAGCGTCCTCCCAGCCGCAGTCCTCGCAGTAGAACACGGGGATGCGGTGGCCCCACCACAGCTGGCGGCTAATGCACCAGTCCTTAAGGTTCTCCATCCAGGTGGTGTAGGTCTGCGTCCAGCGCGCGGGGTGGAAGGTAACCTTACCGGAGTTAACGGCGTCAAGCGCCGGCCCCTTGAGCTTGTCAACGGCCACAAACCACTGCTCAGAAAGCCACGGCTCAAGCGCGGCGTCGCAGCGGTAGCAGTGCATGACGGAGTGATCGAGGTCCTCGACGTGATCGAGCAGGTCGTGCTCCTCGAACCACTTGATGACGGCCTCGCGGCACTCGTCGCGGTTCATGCCGGTGAACTCGCCGTAGCCCTCGACGACCACCGCGTGCTCGTCGAAGATGTTGATCTGCGGCAGGTCGTGGGCCTGACCCATGGCATAGTCGTTGGGGTCGTGAGCAGGCGTTACCTTGACGAAGCCAGAGCCGAAATTGGCGTCGACATGCCAATCCTCAAAGATGGGGATCTCGCGGTCCACGATGGGGAGCTTGACGGTCTTACCCACAAAAGCGGCCTTCTCGGGGTCCTTCGGGGAGACGGCGACGCCCGTGTCGCCGAGCATGGTCTCGGGGCGCGTGGTGGCGACGACGATGTAGTCCTGGCCGTTGACCGGCTCGGTCAGCGGATAGCGCAGGTGCCACAGATGGCCCTTCTCGTCCTTGTACTCGGCCTCGTCGTCCGAGATGGCGGTGGTGCAGTTGGGGCACCAGTTGACGATGCGCTTGCCGCGGTAGATCAGACCGTCGTGGTACCAGTCGCAGAAGACCTTGCGCACGGCCTGCGCGTAGTCCTCGTCCATAGTAAAGCGCTCGTTATCGAAGTCAACGGAGCAGCCCATACGCTTGATCTGCTCGACGATGATGCCGCCGTACTCGTGGGTCCAATCCCAGCAAGCGTCGACAAACTTGTCGCGACCGATCTCCAGGCGGCTAATGCCCTCGCTCTTGAGCTTCTTGTCGACCTTGGTCTGCGTGGCGATACCGGCGTGATCGGTTCCGAGCACCCAGCGCGTGGACTTGCCGCGCATGCGGGCCATACGAATGATGGCGTCCTGGATGGAGTCGTCGGTAGCGTGACCCATGTGAAGCTTGCCGGTAACGTTGGGAGGCGGAATGGTGACGGTGCAGTCGCCCACGCCCTCACGGCGCTTGTAGTAGCCGCCGTCGAGCCACTTCTGCAGGATCGCCGGCTCGTTGGTCGACGGATCGTAGTTCTTGGGCATTTCTTCCATATATCTCTCCCTTGCCCATCGGGGAGGAATGTAGGCCCGCCAGGGTCTGCATTCCTCCCCTTAGGTATCGATTACTTCAGTCTGATATGACTTCGCTGAGGCTTAAACAAACACACAGAATAACACAGGTAGTTGGGGTTATTGCGTATATATAAAATAGCCTCCGACCGCGGGTGGTCGGAGGCTATTTGCAAACACGCTTTAGGCTGGTTTACCCGTAGATGCGCTGGGGCTGCTCTTCGCCCTTTACGGAGGCTTCGGTCACAACGACCTTGGACACGCCTTCCTCGCTGGGGAGGTCGAACATCGTCTGCTGCAGCACGTCCTCGCAGATGGAGCGCAGGCCGCGGGCGCCGGTCTTGCGGGCGAGCGCCATGCGGGCGATCTCGTGCAGGGCGGCGTCCTCAAACTCAAGCTCAACGTCCTCGAGCTGGAACATCTTACGGTATTGACGGACCACGGCGTTCTTGGGTTCGGTCAGGATCGACACCAGGTCATCCTCGTCGAGCGCCTGCGTCTGGGTGACGACGGGCGTACGTCCCACAAACTCGGGGATCATGCCAAAGGCGTTGAGGTCCTGCGGGAGCACCTGACGCAGCAGGTCGTTCTCGTCGACCGAGGTGGGGCCGGCGATCTCGGAGTTAAAGCCCACGCCCTTGTTGCCCACGCGATCGGCGATGATCTTGTCCAGACCCACAAAGGCACCGCCGCAGATGAACAGGATGTTGGTCGTGTCAATCTGCAGCAGCTCCTGCTGGGGATGTTTGCGGCCGCCGGTGGGCGGAACGCTTGCCACCGTTCCCTCAAGGATCTTAAGCAGTGCCTGCTGAACGCCCTCGCCCGAGACATCGCGGGTAATGGAAAGGTTCTCGGCCTTGCGGGCGATCTTGTCGATCTCGTCCACGTAGATAATGCCAACCTGAGCGCGCTCAATGTCGCCATCGGCAGCATTGATAAGCTTGAGCAGGATGTTCTCCACGTCCTCACCCACGTAACCTGCCTCGGTAAGCGCGGTGGCGTCGGCGATGGCAAACGGCACCTCGAGGATGCGCGCGAGCGTCTGGGCGAGCAGGGTCTTGCCGGTACCGGTGGGACCGAGCAGCAAGATGTTGGACTTGGCGAGCTCTACCTCGTCCATATCGTCGTCGAACTGCGAGCCCATGTCGTCGTCAAAGGCAGACACCGCGGCGCCGCCCTCGATCACGCGACGATAGTGGTTGTACACGGCCACCGACATGGCGCGCTTGGCGTCCTCCTGACCCATAACATAGGCCGAAAGCTCGTCATAGATCTCGTGCGGCGTCGGCACGTGCGTGATGACCTGACGGTCGTCCTCAAGCTCAAAGCCCTCGGTCTCGGGGTCCACGGCCGGCTGGGATGCGGCCTGACCGTGGTCGTTGAGGAAGCCTGGCAGCTTGCCGTTGCGGGCAGCGTCCATAAAGTCCGAAGCCAGCGACTCTTCCAGAATCTCGGAACAGGCGGCGACGCACTCGTCACAGATAAAGATGTTGGTCGGGCCCTTTACGAGGCGACGGACCTGGCCCTGCTCTTTTCCGCAAAAGGAGCAGCGGATGGGGTTGCCGTTCTCGTCAAAGTTGTCCTGCATGTTTCCTGCCATCCTAGGCGTCCTTCGCGGCGAGATCGCGCGAGGTGACGATACGGTCGATCAGGCCGTAGTCGAGGGCCTCGGCAGCGGTCAGGTAGTTGTCGCGCTCGGTATCGGCCTGGACCTTCTCGATCGGCTGGCCCGAGGCATCGGACAGGATCTGGTTGAGCTCGCGGCGAGTCTTCTTGATCTCCTCGGCCACGATCTCGATCTCGGTCTGCTGACCCTGGGCACCGCCGCTGGGCTGGTGAATCATGACCTTGGAGTGCGGCAGGCAGAAGCGCTTGCCCTTAGCGCCGGCCGAAAGCAGCACGGCGGCCATGGACGCGGCCATACCGACGCAGATGGTGGAAACCTGCGGCTTGATGAAGTTCATGGTGTCCAGAATCGCCAGGCCAGAGTAGACCTCGCCGCCGGGCGAATTGATGTAGAGCGAGATATCCTTCTCGGCATCCTGGCTCTCAAGATGCAGCAGCTGGGCAACGACCAGGTTGGCGCTGACGGAGTTGATCTCCTCGCCCAAGAAGATGATGCGGTCGTTGAGCAGGCGCGAATAGATATCGTAGCTGCGCTCGCCGCGCGGCGTCTGCTCGATAACGTATGGCACGAGGGCGGAATCGAACTTGGCGATCATACGCATCTCCATTTCTCTCTTGCGGACCAAATTGGTTCTAGATAAACGTACGGTGCCCGCATGCTATGCATTGGCTGGCACCGTACGAAGCAACCGGATAACCGGTGTATAACTTTACCCCATCACGGGCGCACGCATGCGCTCGCGGGAAAGGTGGCGAGAATTACTCGGCGTCCTTGGCGGTCTCGTCGACCTCGGTCACCTTGGCGTTCTCGACCAGGTGGTCGACGGCCTTGGAGCGGCGGATGGACTCGCGGACGGCAGGCATGCGGCCATCGGCGATGAACTCGGCCTTGGAAGCCTCGACGTCCTTGACGCCGGCCTTCTCGAACTCAGCGTTGACGTCGTCCTCGGTTACCTCGATCTTGAGCTCACGGGCGAGGGCGTCCAGAGCCAGGGACTCACGGGCAACGTCGTTGGCCTGCTTGTGAAGGTCGCCGATGAACTGCTCCATGGTCAGACCGGAAGCGGGCAGCCAGGTGTCGAGCGTCATGCCGCGGGCAGCGAGGTTGGACAGGAAGTTCTGGCCGAGCTCCTCAAAGACGGACTGCTCGTAGTCGGCGTCCATCTCGTCGAGCTGCAGACGCTCGGCGAGAGCGGAGACGCAACGGTTCTCCTTCTCAGCCGGCAGGCGGGAAGCCTTGTCCTGCTCGATCTCGATCTTGATGGCGTCGCGCATGGCCTCGATGCTATCGAAGCCAAAGTCGGACTTGACGAGCTCGTCGGTGAGCTCGGGGGTGTTGCGGACCTTGATGCCCTTGACGGTGACCTCGACGGTGTGGGTCTCGGCCTCCTCGCCCTCCTCGACCTCGTCGGTCCAGGTGACGGTCTTGACGTCGTCAACGTTAGCGCCGATCAGGGCCTCGTTGAACTCGGCGGGGTTGCTGTCGCTACCGGCGATGAGCATGCGGCCCTCGGCGGCAAAGTTGTCGGCGTTCTCGACGGCCTTGAGGTCGACAGTGACGTAGTCCTCGGCCTCGACGGCGCGACCCTCGACGTCCTCAAAGGTGGCACGGTAGTTGAGAAGCATCTCAACCTGGTTGTTGATCTCGGACTCGGTGACCTCCGCGGGAGGCATCTCGATCTCGACGGCGTCGAAGGAGGAGAGCTCGGCAGCAGGACGCAGGGAGAACTCGACGGTGTAGGTGTAGTCCTCGTGATCCTTGGCGAGGTCGAGCTCCTTGTAGTCACCGTTCTTGGTGGGGACGATGTCCAGCTCGTTGAGGACGGCGGGCTCGTTGGCGGCGATCAGGTCGTTGGTGGCCTGGGCGAGGGTAGCCTCGGCGCCAAGAGCAGAGTCGATGACCGGACGGGGGGCCTTGCCGGCGCGGAAGCCCGGGAAGCGGTACTTCTTGGCGGTGTCCTTGTAGGCCTTCTTGATCGCGGCGTCGACGTCGGCGGCCGGGATGGTGACCGTAGCGGTGAGCTTGGCGTCCTTGACGTCAGAAGCGGTGATGTTCAACACGTTCCTCCTCATACTGCCCAGCTTATCTGAGGTGCTGGTACCTTTATGCAACAAAGTGTCGCGACGGCCAGGGCCGACGCAGGTGCGATGGTGCGGGCGAAAGGACTCGAACCTTCACGGGAATCCCACCAGAACCTAAATCTGGCGCGTCTACCAATTCCGCCACGCCCGCATGAGCGCACAGACTAGGAATGATAGCAGATACGAACGACAAGCGCACGCACACCTTTTACAAGCTCACGACCTCACCACGAGTGCAAGCCAATAGAGCACGCCGCCCCATCTCATAAGTTGCGGTGGAATAGGGACTGTTTGGGGCTCCAGTCCTCCAAAACAGCCCCTATTCCACCGCAACTTCGATGGGACCCGGCAGTCAGGCGGTGCTGGCCATGCGCCGGAAAGCGTGTCCCGGCTTGGGGCCTCGGAATGGGATGCAATTTCCGCTATAGCCATCAACCGGAAACTGCAACCCGTTTTGAGCCCCTATTCCGGGATGCACTTTCCGCCAAGGGCCTCAAACGGAAACTGCAGCCCACAATTCAGTTGAAAAGTGGGCTGCAGTTCCCCCGGGCTAGGCAATGAGCGGATACAGCGCCTCCTCGCCTACTCCCCCAGCAGGGCCTTCTCGGGCGTGATCGGCAGCGAGCGAACCTGATGTCCGGTAGCGTGTGCCACGGCCGAGGCAACGGCGGCGAGCGGCGTGTTGATGACGACCTCGCCGATCGACTTGGCACCAAACGGACCCGTCGGCTCGTAGCTCGGCTCAAAGGCCACGCGAATGCTGCCGATATCCAGGCGCGTGGGCAGCTTGTAGCTCATAAAGTTGCCGGTGCGCAGGCGGCCGCGGTCGTCGTGCTCGACAATCTCGTAGAGCGCGTGACCGATGCCCTGGGCAATGCCGCCCTCGGCCTGGACGCGCGCGAGCGCCTCGTTGATCACGGTGCCGCAGTCGACGGCCGCCGCATAGTCCACCACAGTCACCTTGCCGGTGGCCTTGTCGACCTCGACCTCGGCAATGCCGGCCATAAACGGCGGAGGCGAAACGGGCAGGCAGGCAGAGGCATGCGAGGTGAGCGCGTCGCCGCCCGCGATGTTCTTAACGCACAGGTTGGCAAAGTCGCGCAGCGTGAGGTAGCGGTTCTGCTCGCGCGCGGCACGCTCGTCGGACAGGCGCACGTACTGGCCATCGAAGACCACGTCGGCGGCGTCCACGTCCCACATCTGGGCAGCCTTGGCGCAAATCTTCTCACGCAGCTCGGTTGCGGCGTTCTTGGCGGCAAGGCCCGTCACGTACGTGCCCGAGCTCGCGTACGAGCCGGCATCAAACGGCGACACGTCGGTGTCCACGCCGCGCACCACGATCAGCGAACTCTCCACGCCCAGCTCCTCGGCGGCAATCTGCGCCAGGATCGTGTCGACGCCCATGCCGTTATCGGTGGCGCCGGTGCCGATGGTAATAAAGCCGTCCTCTTCCAGGCGCATGTCGATGCCGGCGATATCCACGTTGGAAATGCCCGAGCCCTGCATGGTGAGCGCGCAGCCCAGGGCGCGCACGCGGTCGCCCAGGTCGACGGCCAGCGGCTTGTCGCGCCAACCGATCATGTCCATCGCGCGCAGCAGGCAGCGGTCGAGCGCGCAGGCGTTGAGCTTCTCGTTGTAGTACTGCGGCATGATCTCGCCCTCGCGCACAATGTTCTTAAGGCGCAGGTCGGCGGGGTCCATGTGCAGCATGTCGGCGAGCTCGTTGACGGCGCTCTCCACGGCAAACTGGCCCTGGGTGGCACCGTAGCCGCGATACGCGCCGCCGCGGTTAGTGTTGGTGTAGACGGCGTCCCAGCTAAAGCGGCTCGCCTTCACATGGTTGTAGATGGGCAGGCTCTTGTGGCCCGAAAGGCCGATCGTCGTGGTAGCGTGCTCGCCGTACGCGCCGGCGTTGGACAGCGTGTGCAGATCGATGGCCGTGATGGTGCCGTCGTTCATGGCGCCCAGCTTAACGGTCATCTGCATCTGGTGGCGCGAGTTGCCCGCGGTGATGGTCTCCTCGCGGGTGTAGCAGCAGTAGCTCGGACGACCGGTCTGCTGGGTGACGAACGCCACGAAGATCTCGCAGCAGCCCGTCTGCTTGGAGCCAAAGCCGCCGCCGATGCGCGGCTTAATGACCTGCACCTGCGACTGCGGAATGTCGAGCGACTGCGCGACCATGCGGCGCACGTGGAAGGGCACCTGCGTCGAGGTGGTCACCGAGATGCGCCCGAACGCGTCGGTCGTCGCGAAGGCGCGGAAGGTTTCCATGGGCGCGGTCTGCGTGGCCTGGCTGGTGTAGGTGCGGGTAAAGACGATGTCGCTCTGGGCGAAGGCCTCGTCCAGATCGCCATAATCGCTGGTACCGCTGCACACCAGGTTGCGCGGGACATCGCCGCCCTGCGGGAACATAAAGGTCACGTCGCCCTCGGGGTGGACCACGATGTCGTTATCGAGTGCCTGGGTAAAGTCGAGCAGCGGCTCGAGCACCTCGTAGTCGACCTTGATGAGCTTGAGCGCCTTATCGGCGGCCTCCTCGGTCTCGGCGGCGACGATCGCCACTTCCTCGTTTTGGTAGCGCACGAGGTTCTCGAGGATCAGGCGGTCGTAGGGACTCGGCTGCGGATAGCTCTGGCCGGCGATGGTAAAGCGGCGCTTGGGCACGTCCTCGTAGGTGTAGACGCCCACCACGCCGGGCACCTTCAAGGAGCGCGACGTGTCGATGGAGCGGATCTTGGCGCGGGCATAGGGGCTGCGCTTGAGTTTGACGATGAGCGCGCCGGCGGGCACTAGGTCACCCGTGTAGACGGGACGGCCCTCGAGCAGGGCCTTCGAATCCTTCTTGGGCTGCTTGTGGGTGATCTGCTTGTAGGAGACGCCGTCGCAGCTGGTGTCGTTGACCGGCAGCTCGGGCATCTCAAAGCCCACCTGCACGCCAGACTCGTTGAGGAAGCGGACGATGGCGCGAAGCTGGCTCTCGTAGCCGCTGCAGCGGCAGAGGTTGCCGGCGAGCTGGCGCGAGAGCTCCTCGCGCGTGGCGACGAGGCTCGGGTCCTCCTTGGCGGCGCGGGCAAGCGCCAGCACGTTCATGATAAGACCAGGGGCGCAAAAACCGCACTGCTCGGCGCCTTCGGCAGCCATCGCACGGGCGAGTGCCTCGGACTCGGCCTTAAGGCCCTCGAGCGTGGTGATGGAGCGGCCCTCGACGCGAGCGGCGGGAACCGAGCAGCTCAGCACCGGGTCGCCGTCGAGCCACACCGTGCACAGACCGCAGTTGGTGGTCTCGCAGGCGCAGCGCACCGACGCGCAGCCCTGCTCGCGCAGCAGCGCAAAGAGCATGGTGTCGGGGGCAATCTGAACCTTGACCTTGCGGCCGTTGAGCGTAAAGGAAAGATCGATGAGTTTGGCAGCCATTAGCGCACCTCGCTAGAATCGACGCCGGGCACGCGGCGGCAGGAATACTCGTCCGTGGCAAACTTGGGGACCTGCACGGTCTCGAGCTCGCGGGCAAGCGCGGCAGAAAGCTCGATGCCGGCGGCGCGGCGCACAGCTTGGACGGCAAGCGGGGCCGAGATGCGGCGGCGGTAGTCGGCCGAGCCCCACAGGTTGGTGCCGTAGCTCAGCGAGCGCACGGATGCGGCCAGGGCGCGAAGCTCGTCCTCGGAAGGATGCTCGTTGGTAAGGCCGCACGCCTCGCCCTGCAACAGGGTCGCGCGCAGCGGGCGGGCGCCCACGGTGACGTGCCAGGTGCTATCCCACCAGGCGGCGGTGACGTTCAGCGAGGGGAAGTCAGTCGCGGCCTTGCGCACGGCCTCGTAGCTCGCACGGTAATCGTGCTTGACGACCACGACATGCTCGATAACGTCGCGCACGTAACCCATGTCCACGAACTCGACAAGCGGCACGCGACCGGCGCCCGTCAGCTCAACATAGGAATCGAGCGCGAGAAAGGCGGAGAGAACGTCCGAGAAGCCAAAGCGACCGTAGATGCTGCCGCCCACCGTGGCGGTATTGCGCAGCTGCACGCCCACGATGTCGTGGACAGCGAACTCAAAGACATTGTTGACAAGCGCGTTGAGCCCGGCATGGCGCTCGAGCTGGCGCAGGGTACACATGGCACCGATGCGAAACTCGGTCTCGGTCTCCTCGATCTGATCGAGTCCGCAGGCCGAAAGGTCAATCGCCGTCGCCACGCGACGCGAACCAAGGCGCATCCAGATGCCACCGCCCACAATCTTGTTGTTGCGGTTCTTCTGCAAGAGCTCATAGGCTTCGGCCGCGTTTCCAACACGGACGTAGGTACCGAACTTGAGCACGTTCTCCCCCATCTCTTCACTTGTCCAGTACCTTTAAGTGTACCAAACGAGGGGGCACAGCTCGTGTCGGGACAAAATGAACCGTTTTCCTCCGTCGCATGCGAATCAAAAAAGGCTCCCAGCCGGATAGCTGGGAGCCTTATCAATGCTATGTCGAGCAAAGATTTAGCAGACGCCCTGGGCGAGCATAGCGTCAGCGACCTTCAGGAAGCCGGCGATGTTGGCGCCCATGACAAAGTTGCCCTCCTGGCCGTACTCCTTGGCGGTGTCGTCCACGTTGTGGAACATGCCGCGCATGAGCTGCTCGAGCTTGCCGTCGACCTCCTCGAAGGTCCAGGACAGGTGCTCGGCGTTCTGGCTCATCTCCAGGCCGGACACGAGCACGCCGCCGGCGTTGGCAGCCTTACCGGGCATAAAGGCGACGCCGTTCTCCTGGAAGTAGGTCGTGGCCTCGATGGTCGTGGGCATGTTCGCTCCCTCGCCGACCACCTTGCAGCCGTTGGCGACGAGCGCCTGGGCGTCCTCGAGCAGCAGCGTGTTCTCGCGAGCGCAGGGCAGCGCGATATCGCAGGGAAGCTGCCACACGCCGCGGCCGTCGCCCTCGTGCCACACGGCGTTAGGCTTCTCGTCAACGTACATAGCGAGCGTAACACCCTTGTCGTGGCCAGAGCGCTTCTTGTTGTAGATGTGCTCGAGCACGGTGTAGTCGATGCCGTCGGGATCCTCGACCCAGCCGTGGGTATCGGAGCAGGCGAGCACCTTGCCGCCGAGCTGAGTGACCTTCTGGACCGCGTAGATAGCGACGTTGCCGGAGCCGTGAACGACGACGTTCATGCCCTCGAAGGAGTCGCCGCGGCTCTTAAGGTACTCGTCCACAAAGTAGGCCAGACCGTAACCGGTGGCCTCGGTACGGGCGAGCGAGCCGCCAAAGGATAGGCCCTTGCCGGTAAGAACGCCGGTCCACTCGTTGGTCAGGCGCTTGTACTGACCGAACAGGTAGGCAACCTCGCGGCCGCCAACGCCCAGGTCGCCGGCGGGAACGTCGGTGTTGGGGCCAATGTGGCGATAGAGCTCGGTCATGAAGGACTGGCAGAAGTGCATGATCTCGTTGTTGGACTTGCCCTTGGGGTCAAAGTCGGAGCCGCCCTTGCCGCCGCCCATGGGAAGAGTGGTCAGGCTGTTCTTAAGGATCTGCTCCAGGCCCAGGAACTTGAGCATACCCAGGGTGACCGTCGGGTTAAAGCGCAGACCGCCCTTGTAGGGTCCAATAGCAGAGTTGAACTCGACGCGGTAGCCGCGGTTGACCTGAACCTTGCCCTGGTCGTCGACCCAGGGGACACGGAACATGACGATGCGCTCGGGCTCGACGAGGCGCTCAAGCAGGGCAGCCTCCTCGTACTCGGGATGGGCGTCGAGCGCCGGCTGGATGGTACCGAGGATCTCGGTCGCGGCCTGGATGAACTCAGGCTGCTCGGGATAGCGGGCCTTGAGCTCGTCGAGAACTTTCTGCGTGTAGCTCATGCTTCCTCCAATTGATGGAAAAGAAAAGTGTCGTTCGAGGCGCCCCATGCGCCGCGAGCTTTATCGAGTATGGATAATATCGCACTGTTGCAGCAAAGTTTCGCATAAGCCGACGAGCAGATGTTTCGTTTTGATTACGATGCAGGTAGAAGCGTATTTGAGTGCCTGACGTGCAAAACCTGTGTTTCAAACCTGTTTCGTCCACATGTTCCAAACCACCACATTGGGACACCTTTGTGGTGGTGTGGGGGTTAAAGGACGAGTTGATGGTAGTCGGCGGGGGTTACGCGGCCTTCGGTAGCAGCGCGGAAGGCAGCGAGCGCATCGCCCGAGAACGGCATGGCCCAGCACAGACCGCAACCTGCGGTAATGGAGCCGGGCAAAGGCATAATGCGCCCGGGCACGCCGGCATCCAGGCAAAGCTGCTCGCACTCCATCACATCGAAGGTGCTATCGAACGAAACGATGATCTTGCGCTCGTGGTCGAGGGCATCACCGGACGGGCCTTCGCGGTGTGCCTCACGATACGCCGCGGCGGCCGCTTCCTCTTCCGCAGTATGTCCACAGCCACCGCAGCCGCAGGTGCAAGGCTCGGACCCATCGCAAGTGCAAGGTTCCCCGGTATCGGGGCAAATATCATGTGACACGGCATTTCCCATCGTCTAGGCGAGCAGCTCGGCTGCCGCAAACTCCTCGGGCGTATTGACGTTTTCGAAGCAGAGTGTGGAGCCCGCGGCCTTAACGATCTGCGGCTCATCTATATAACCAGCCTGAACGCGATTGATCAGGCAGCGAATGCGTTGGCGGTCGCAGGAGAGCAGCTCTTGGGCGGCCGGCGCACACGCGTCACGGCGCCAGACAGCGCACAGCGGCTCAATCCCCCGCTCCTCGCGCGGCACGCACACGTCGAGCGCCTCGGCCTCAACACGATCGGCAAGCGCGCCGATGAGTTCCGGCGAGACAAACGGCATATCGCAGGCGACGATCGCCACGAACGGCAATCGCGCCGCAGCCAACGAACTCGCGATGCCGCGCATGGCGCCCGCCGACCCTTCAAGGTCCGCCACCACACGCGGCACCAGGCCGCCAAACGCGCGCTCCTCAAGGTAGGCCAGCTCGCTGGGAC
>OLSJ01000605.1_pt1 | contig 27054 bp, 22 predicted proteins | sample 1672151 | NCBI WGS metagenome assembly OLSJ01 (sample SAMEA3136653, study PRJEB25190) | human gut metagenome | biome: human gut; feature: human-associated habitat; material: faeces | place: Austria | collected 2013 | reverse complement strand
ATAATAAGAGAGATGATTTTGACGGAGGAATATATATGGCTGCGGATAAAAAAAGTAAGAAACTGGACAAAACCGACAAAGCAACAGACAAGCAGACGGCGCTGGAAAATGCGCTCAAGCAAATTGAAAAGCAGTACGGCGCAGGTGCCATTATGCGCCTGGGTGAGAACAAGCACCTGAATGTGGCCGCCATCTCCACCGGCTCTCTGTCCTTGGACATTGCCACCGGTATTAACGGCCTGCCCAAGGGCCGTATCGTAGAGATCTACGGCCCGGAGTCCAGTGGTAAGACCACCCTGGCACTCCACTGTGTGGCAGAGGCGCAAAAGGCCGGCGGCCAAGCTGCGTTTATTGATGCGGAGCATGCGCTGGATCCTATTTATGCTGCTAACCTGGGCGTGGATGTGGACTCTCTTTTGGTAGCCCAGCCGGACTACGGTGAGCAAGCGCTGGAGATTGCCGAGCAGTTGGCGCGCTCCGGTGCTATTGACATTATTGTTGTGGACTCTGTGGCGGCACTGGTGCCCAGAACGGAAATTGACGACGATATGGGCGACTCCCATGTGGGCCTGCACGCCCGCTTGATGAGCCAGGCGATGCGTAAATTAGCCGGTGCAATCAACAAATCCAACACCCTGATCATTTTTATCAACCAGCTGCGTGAGAAGGTGGGTGTGGTATACGGCAACCCGGAGGTGACCACCGGCGGTCGAGCACTGAAGTTCTACGCCTCTATGCGTATTGATGTGCGTAAGGGTGAGCAGCTGAAGAATTCCGACAATCAGTTCATCGGCTCTCGCACGAAAGTGAAGATCGTAAAGAACAAGGTGGCTCCGCCGTTCCGTTCTGCCGAGTTTGATATTATGTACGGCACCGGCATCAGCAAAGAGGGCGAGATCTTGGATCTGGGCGTTGAGTACGGCGTTATCAAGAAAGGCGGCTCCTGGTTCTCCTACGGTGATCGCCGACTGGGACAGGGTCGTGACAATGTAAAGCAGCTGATCAAGGACGAGCCGGAGTTTGCGGCCCAGCTGGAGCAGGAGATTAAGGAAAAGATCGCCGAGGTGCAGGCCACCTCCGATAAGAAATATCAGCCTAAGGCGGCACCCAAGGCGGATACGGAGCCGGAACCGGCAGAGGAGAGCACAGCTCGCCAGACCCGTGCGGCAGCCCGCGCCAAGTTGGACATTGCCGTAGAGGATGACGACGAGTAATGCGCCTGACCCATCAATTAGGGCGAGGCACCAAGGTGCACCTGCTGTTGGATGATGAATACCAAATCACCACCAGCACCACCTTTTGGGCAGAGCATTACCTGCCGGACGGCACGGAGATCAGCGAGGACGATTGGCAGCGCTTGGTGCAGCAGATCAACGAGCGCAAGGCACTGAACAAAGCGGTGGAGCTGCTGTCTCACCGGGATCATTCCGCTAAGGAACTGCGGGACAAACTATTGCGCACCGCAGACTCGGACGCTGCGGACAAAGCGGTGGCACAGATGCTGGCTGCCGGTTATCTGGACGATGAGAAATATGCGCGACGACTGGTGCGCCACCTGATTGAGGATAAAAAATGCTCGGCATACCACGCACGGCAGGAGTGCCAAAAGCGGGGGATTGACCGTGAGATTATTGACCGTGCCCTTGCAGAGCAGGCGCCGGACAATGTGCAAACTGCAAAGGACTTGATCCTGCGCAAATACAGCAGAAAATTACAGCAAGAAGACGGACGGCAAAAGGTGATGGCTGCGCTGGCACGGCGCGGGTTCGGCTATCACGACATTCAGGCCGCCTTGGAACAACTGGAAGATGAAGAATACTTATAAAGTCGGCATGATCTCATTGGGTTGCCCAAAGAACCAGGTCGACGGCGAATTATTATTAGAAAAATTAAGCGAAAACGGATTTCAAATCGTGCAGCGCATTGAAGACAGCGACCTGATGATCGTTAACACCTGTGGCTTTATTGAGGACGCTAAGCGAGAGGCCATTGAGACCATCTTGGAGGTGGCCCAGTATAAGGCCGCCGGTGTGATCTCTGCCATTGTGGTCACAGGCTGCCTGGCTGAGCGCTACCAGGACCAGGTGATGGAGGAGATTCCGGAGGTGGACGCCGTCATTGGCATCGGTGCCAATGCAGACATTGTTAAGGTGTGCCAAAAGGCGCTGTGTGGCGTTCAGACTAACTTTTTCCCTTGCAAAGAGTTGCTGCCCTTGGAGGGCGAGAGAATGCTTTCCACGCCCGCTCACTGGGCATATTTGAAGATCAGTGACGGCTGCTCGAACTGCTGTTCCTATTGCGCCATTCCCGGTATTCGCGGACCGTTCCGCTCTCGTCCTATGGAGAGCGTGGTGGCGGAGGCGGAGAGCCTGGCCGGGCGCGGGATCAAGGAATTGATCTTGATTGCCCAGGATACCACCCTGTATGGCAAGGATCTGTACGGCAAGTATTGCCTGGCAGAGCTGCTGCGTCGGCTGGTACAGATCGACGGAATCCGCTGGATCCGGCTGTACTATTGCTACCCGGATCGGATCACCGATGAACTGATCGATGTAATCGCCAATGAGGACAAAATTTGTCCCTATATTGACATTCCCTTGCAGCACTGCAACGGCGATGTGCTGCGAGCCATGAACCGCTATGGGAATTATGACTCCTTGCGGCAGCTGATTTCCAACATGCGCCGGCGTATTCCCGGTTTGGCGCTGCGTACCACCTTTATGGTAGGCTTCCCCGGTGAGACCCAGGCACAGTTTGAAGAGCTGTGTCGGTTTGTAAAGGAAATGGAATTTGACAAAATGGGCTGCTTTGCGTACAGCCCTGAGGAGGACACCCCCGCTGCCGAATTTCCAAACCAAGTGCCGGAGGAGGAAAAGACCGCCCGGGCGGACGCGCTGATGGATGTGCAGTTTGATGTGACCGCTGCAGTGAACCAGCGCCGGGTAGGGGAGACCTACACCGCCGTGATCGACGGCCCGGACAGTAAGGAGAACACCTACGCCGGACGGTGCTATTTTGACTCGCCGGAGATCGACAGCAACATTTGGATCCATTCCGCTGTGCCGCTGGAGACCGGCAGCTTTGTGCAGGTGCGTGTAACCGGCACGGAAGAATATGACCTGTTAGGAGAGTATGTAGATGAACCTGCCCAATAAAATCACTGTATTTCGCTTTGCCTGCATTCCGTTTTTGCTGGCGGCGTCTTTGATCCAATTTCCGTACCACTGGAGCGTGGCGCTGGTGATCTACTTTATCGCCTGTATGAGCGACAAGGCAGACGGTATTATTGCCCGCAAACAGGGGCTGGTTACGGACTTCGGGAAACTGATGGATCCGCTGTCCGATAAGTCGTTAGTGCTGGCTGCTTACCTTGTATTTGTGAATATGGGCTGGCACACAGAGCTGGTGATTATGCTGATGATGGCCCGGGAGTTCTTGGTAGCCGGTATTCGGATGGCTGCCGCTGCGGAGGGCGAGGTAATCGCTGCCAATAAGTTTGGCAAGGCAAAGACCTTCTTGCAAATGTCCACTACCGGTTTGACCTACCTGCTGCTTGCCGTCGGTGAGGGTGCGGCGGATATTACCACCTCTACACCCTGGCTGAATGTGTACTGCACCATTGCCTTTTGGGTAGTGGCTGTGGTAACGGTGCTGTCCGGTATTGTCTATGCCAAAGACGGCTGGCACCTGATCCGCACAAAATAAGTGTTGCAAAATTGCATTTTTTTGCTATAATGATAATAACCTACATGTAAATGCGCAGAAAGGGAGAAGTACCTGCACCCCTGGCAGAAAGAGAGCGCGCCGAATGCTGAAAGGCGCGTATGCTAAGCGGCAGCGAAATGCACCCTGGAGCAGTGCGGCGGAAATGAGTATGCCGCAACGGTTTGCCCCGTTACCGGCCAAAGCGTTAGCTTGAGTATAAACAAGAGTGGAACCGCAGTATCGTTTTATTGCCTCTGTCAGATAGACAGGGGCATATTTTTTTGGAGGTTTCTATGTTTGAACGATATAAAGAGGATATTCAGTGCTTTATGGAGCACGACCCGGCAGCCCGCTCTCCTATTGAAATCGTGTTGCTGTACCCGGGTTTTAAGGCCCTGCGCAGTCACCGCAAGGCGCAGTGGTTCTTAAATCACAAAATGCCGTTTATCGCCCGTTATATCAGCCAGCGAACGGCGCATAAGACCGGGATCGAGATTCATCCGGGCGCCAAGATCGGTCGGCGGGTGTGTATTGACCACGGCAATGGGATTGTGATCGGTGAGACCACGGAGGTGGGCGACGATGTGATGATCTACCAGGGGGTGACCCTGGGTGGTACCGGCAAGGACCTGGGCAAGCGCCACCCTACCATTGAGAACGGCGTGATGATCGGCTCCGGTGCTAAAGTTTTGGGTCCCATTACCATTGGCCGTAATGCCAAGGTGGCCGCAGGCGCAGTGGTGGTCAAGGATGTGGAACCCAATTGTACCGTGGTTGGCGTGCCCGGCGAGGTGGTGCGCATTGACGGTGAGCGGGTAGACGATCTGGACCAGATCAATCTGCCGGACCCGGTGATGAATGCCATTCAACAGAATGAAGCCAAAATCAATGCCTTGCAGGCAGAGATTGAAAAATTAAAGGAGCAGCTCAAATGAAGATTTTTAACACACTGACCAGACAAAAAGAGGCGTTCAAACCCATGGACCCTCAGGAAGTGAAAATTTATGCCTGCGGGCCTACGGTGTATAATTTTATTCATATCGGCAACGCTCGGCCGCTGTGCGTGTTTGATGTGTTGCGCCGCTACCTGGAGTATCGAGGCTACGGCGTTAAGTTTGTGCAGAATTTTACGGACATTGACGACAAGATCATTAAGCGTGCCAACGAGGAGGGCAAGACCTATCAGCAGATCTCCGAGACTTATATTAAGGAGTTTTGGACGGACGCCAAGGGCCTCAATGTGCGGGAGGCTTCCGTGCACCCCAGAGCCACGGAAAACATTGACGAGATCATTGATATTATCCGCACCTTAGAGGAGAAAGGCTACGCCTACGCAGTCAACGGTGATGTTTATTTCCGTACCCGCAAGGACCAGGGTTACGGCAAGCTGTCTCACCAGCCCATTGAAGACCTGGAGAGCGGCGCTCGCATTGCCGTAGGCGAGCAAAAAGAGGATCCGCTGGACTTTGCGCTGTGGAAAGCAGCCAAGCCAGGCGAGCCGTACTGGGAGTCTCCCTGGGGGCAGGGCAGACCCGGCTGGCATATTGAGTGCTCAGCGATGAACCGCCGGTATTTGGGTCCCACCATTGACCTGCACTGCGGCGGTCAGGACCTGATCTTTCCCCACCATGAAAATGAGATTGCTCAGAGTGAGTGTGCCAATGGTTGCACCTTTGCCAACTACTGGATGCACAACGGCTATATCAATGTGGACAATGTGAAGATGAGCAAGTCTCTGGGTAACTTTAAGACTGTGCGGGAGATTGCCGATGTCTACGGTTATGAGGTGATCCGCTACTTTTTGATCTCTGCCCACTACCGCACGCCAATCAACTATAATTTGGAGATCATTGAGCAGTGCAAGTCTGCTTTGGAGCGGCTGTACACTTGCCGGGACAGTCTGGACTTTGCCCTGAAAAACGCTTCTGTCGATACCCCGGACGATCCGCAGCTGCTGGCGGATATTGCCGCTCATCGAGATGCGTTTATTACCGCCATGGATGATGATTTGAATACTGCAGACGGTATTTCCGCTGTGTTTGAGCTGGTGTATGACATTAATACCCGTATTTTGGACAAGGCCGTTTCTCCCGCCGTGTGCCAAGCGGCAGCCGATCTGTTTGACGAGCTGTGCGGCGTGTTGGGTATTCTTTATAATCGTAAGTCCAACGATGTGGACGCAGAGATCGAGTCTCTGATTGCCCAGCGGCAGGAAGCCCGGAAGAATAAGGACTTTGCCACCGCGGACCGTATTCGGGACGAACTGAAAGAGCGGGGCATTCTTTTAAAAGACACCCCTCAGGGCGTTACCTGGACCAAGGCGTAAAATCGCATAAAAGAGAGCCTATCCGTAATGGATAGGCTCTTGTCAGTTCTGTTCGGTTTTATTTGATAAACAGCTTTTGGTCCAGCTTTCGCTTGACGATCACCACATACAGCAGTGTGCCCAGCACCAGCATGACCCCTAATTCACCCAAGGCTACTAAGCCCCCTTGGGTCAAAAAGCTGATCCAGTTGAACTTGCCGTCAATGAAGAATACCTCAATCTCCCAGCCGACAATCACGCCGTTCCACAGAGCCGGCATCAGCAGGGACAGGAGGGGATAATCTTTGATTTTTACCTTCCGCAGGGCGTACATACAACCGGTGGCGCCCAGTGTAGCCAGGGAACCGAAGATCATATCCAGCGGCAGCCCGGCACCGATATTTACCAGGTTGGACAGCACGCAGCCCAGGGTCAGCCCCGGAATGGCGGCAGGGGTGAACAGCGCCAACACATTCAGTGCTTCCGATACACGGAATTGCACCGCCGCGGAGGTGGTGCCCGGCAGCAGCAGGTTTTGGGCGTAGGTCAGCGCCGCGTACATGGCGGCAATGCCTGCGGTTTGGGCAATGAACAGTACTTTTTTGTTCTTCATTCGATTTTGCTCCTTAGTTTTGTTTTTAGAAGACGACGGCCGGTTGCCGTCGCCTGGTCAGGATTTTGCGAACTGACGGTGGTATTATAGCGCAAGGTCGGCCAAAATGCAAGGCGTATTCGTAGAAATTGCTTTTTGCACCGTCTTTGCAGCGAAAAGAATTTACGGTGTACGGCAAAAAAGTATTGACTATTGTTGCTTTGAGTGGTATTATATGTAAGTCATCTTGATTGGTTACGGGCCATTAGCTCAGTTGGTCAGAGCCACCGGCTCATAACCGGTTGGTCCGGGGTTCGAGTCCCTGATGGCCCACCATGGATATAGGGGTATAGCTCAGTTGGTAGAGCAGCGGTCTCCAAAACCGCGTGCCGAGGGTTCAAGTCCTTCTGCCCCTGCCAAAACAAAAAGACACCTGCGGGTGTCTTTTTATTTTGTTGTTAAAGCAGAAGGACTTGAACCACGAAATTCAAAAGTGCTTGCACTTTTGACAGTAAACAGTCCGGTGGACTGTTTACGCATTGAGTTGATTATAAAGCTCCTGCCAAAAAAAGCACCGATTTTTCGGTGCTTTTTCCTTTATTTACGCTGTTTTACGGCGATTTTACTTGCTTTTCCCATATAGATAAAACTACGGCGCACGGTCTTTTCCGTACGCCGCAGAACAGGGGACGGTTCTTTGTAAAGTAAAGATGTTTTTGTTTGCCTTACAATTTAGAGCGCACCTGTTTTGATAAAATAAGAATTTTAAGCCAAAGTATCCTTAGGCCAGGATTTTCTTAGTGCCACATAGGAAATGACAAAGTTTGCAAGCCAGCCTGCCGGTACAGCAAGCCAGACAAAGGCAATACCAAAACGCGGTGCACAAATCAATGCTACGGACAAGCGAATGGCAAGGTTAACCATATTTGCAATTAAAAACGGGGGCATATTCCCAAGTCCGCGCAGAACACCGTCTGTTGCCATTTTGATACCCATAAATATGAAAAAGTAGCCGATCCATCGCATATAATCGCCGGAAACTTGATACGCGAAAGCCGTTCCGTCTTTGCCTAAGAAAAGCGAAGAAATTTGCGTGTGCATGGTTTCGATGATGATAAATGCAAATACGGCAAAGCATACATCTAACAGCAAAGCGGCACGGTAACCTTTTTTAATACGGTCAATTTTGCCCGCACCGAGATTTTGGGCAACAAAAGGGGACACAGCATTCCCGATAGATACAAATATCAGCGAAAAAACATTCTCCACTCTCATCGTTGCCGCATAGCCGGCGAGTGCTTGCGTACCGAATGGATTTACAACCGCTTGCACAATCATCATACCGATAGACACGGTGGATTGTTGAAGAACAGATGGAACGGCGATTTTTAGCATGGAACGCAGTTCGCTTTTGTCAAACCAATGAAAGGGACTTGCGTATTTTCGCATACGATAAAGGAATATCAAAAGAGATAGAACGGCAGAGATGCCCTGCGCAATGAGTGTGGCCAGAGCTGCGCCAAACACGCCCAGTTTAAGACCGCCCACCATCCAAAGGTCCATGATGATGTTCGAAACCGACGAAAATATTAAAAGCCATAACGGAATTTTTGATTCGCCGATGGATGTAAACATGGTAGACAGAATGTTATACATAAATAAAAACGGGAAGCCTGCAAAATAGATGCGCAAATACAGCACCGCATCTTCCATGATATCCGCAGGTGTTTGCAGTGTGTGCATCATCCAGTGCGCACTGCAAACACCGAAAATACCGAGAAATATGCTTAAAAGCAAAAAACTGATTAACGAAGTAGAAACGATCGTTTTCATCTTGCCGTAATTTTGGGCGCCAAAATTACGGCTGACCAGTACACCTGCCCCTACGCCTGCACCGAGTGCTATGCAAATAAAAACATTTGTCAGCGCGGCACAGGCACCGACGGCCGCAAGTGCAGAGGAGCCGACAAATTGACCGACGATGATTGAATCAGCCATATTGTACACTTGCTGAAAGAAGCTGCCTAAAATCATAGGCATTGCAAAAACAGTCAACGCTTTTAGGGGTGGGTCTGTTATTAAATATTCGTCCTTTTTCATTTTTATATTCTCCTGCAATTTACTTGCCTTAGAACAGGGTAGAACAAGTGACGGTTTCTTGTCACAGAACAGGTAAACACATTGTTTTCAGAAAAAAAGACTTTGCATTTCTGCAAAGTCAAATGGTGAAGACGAGTGGACTTGAACCACCGACCCCTTGCATGTCAAGCAAGTACTCTAACCAACTGAGCTACGCCTTCATTTCCTATCGGTGCAATTATTATAACCGTTTTGCCCGTGTTTGTAAAGAGTCTTTTTGTCTTTTTATCTTATCTTGCAACGGCATGCGCCTTGTGTTATACTGAAATCAGTGCAGGCGGATCTTGTCTGCATAGAAAATAGGAGAGAAGTAAATGAAAAAATACAAATTCAAAGCTGTAAATCGTACCTTTCAGCTTTTATTGCCGTTTCTTTGTGCGGCAGATAATTTCGCCATTGTTTTTCTGCTGTGTCGATTAGGCCTGGGTATATTGGGCCGCATAGGCCTGGCGGATTTCCTGTTACAGGATCCTGTTTTAGATTACATAACAAAAGCTGTTTTGATTTTGTCGGTTGTTTATTCGCTTTTGCCGCTGGTCATGCCCAAGGGCTGCTTTTTGTACGACGACCAAGTGGAGCTTGACCGCTATACCATTACCGCTTTGAACTGGAAGAACAAGATCGCTGTACCGTACTATATGATCGAGAACGCCTATGTGCAGTACAGCAGTATCTATTGGACTAAGGATGTGTTTTCTGAATTGGTGCCCTATGGCGACTTTAACTATAATGTGGAGCTGCAACTGCGCGATGGCAAGAAATACATTTTCTCAGTCCAAGATGCAGAGGATTGCTGTGCAGAAATTATGGCAAAGGTGGAGCAGTATGCAAACAAGTGATAGAACAGGGGACGGTTCCTTGTTCTAACGGTCATTTGTGGGGTTATGATGATAAAAAAAGCTAAATTCTTTCTTTTTTCAGAGGAATCAAAATTTCAAAAGATTGCCGATAAGCGTGTTGGATTCGGTTATGCCATTTTTGGCTTTATAGTATATATTGTTCTCGTTTTTTCAGTGTTGCCGCGACTACATGTGCCGACGACAATGCCGGTAAAACTCATTTTCGGTATCATTGTTGCCGTGGCTGTGATCGTTGCGACCTATCGCTATTATGAATTACCGAAAGGGGTTACGCTGTATAACGACTATATGCAGTTTGATGTTCACGGCGTTCCGGATTCTTGGCATAGAGAAAAATCAAATCCAAAGGTGCCGTATGCCTGTATTCAGAAAGTGCAGATCTGCAAGGGAAAGCGACCGCCAAAATCCTTTTTCAATTCAAAAGACGATGGATGGTTTCTTATAGGCGGTTCCGGAGAGCGCTATATACGGATCACAGCAGAGATTTATGAGGAAGAAATATTCGTATTCTATGTGGACGATCCAGAGGCGTTTGTAGAGGCTCTGCGAGATTATATGATCAACGCCGGTGCAGGCAAAATTTGGGGTGTGTAAAAATTACATTTAACCAAAAGAAAGGAGCAGGTCTCACGACCTGCTCTGGCTACGCTGCCTGGTCATTCACAATAGAACAGTGGACGGTTCCTTGTTTTGTAATGCTGTGTAGCATGACGAATATTAAATATACAGAGCAGATCATAGGATCTGCTCTGTTTTTATGAAAAAAAGAGGGGAGTACAAAAAAATGAGCCTTTCGCTTTCGCAAAAGGCTCATGGTGCGGATGACGGGACTTGAACCCACATGAACTTGCATTCACTAGAACCTGAATCTAGCGCGTCTGCCAATTCCGCCACATCCGCATATTCAATTTGCTCTAAATTTTTACACGCCAAGAGCGGGCGAGGCAGAGCCGAAAGGCTTGATCTGCGGTGCTGTCCGAAACAGCATTGACATAATACCACGAGGGGAGTAAAATGTCAATAAGAAATTTTGATTTTTTTGAGGTTTTTATGAAAAAAATTTGGATTTCGCTGATTTCCGCTTTATACTGTGGTTTTACATTAGGGTATATGCACTTTGCGGACCCGCGCACCAACGCCGGGGCACTCTCCACCATCGGACTGGACCACCCGGTGCTGTTTGCCCTGTGGGGTGCGGGCACTTACGGGGTGCTTTACCTTTTGCTCTATACCATGTATAATAAGCAAAAGCGCAGAGGGCTGTGCCACGGTCTGGTACTGCCTGCCGGTGTAGGGATGGTGCTGACGGTGTGCTGTCCTTTTGAATTTGAGCGGCACACCCTGTGGCTGCTGCACTGTATTGGATCGCTGGCTTTTTCCGTGCTCAGCGGGGTGGCGATCTTTCTGTGCTTTTTGTTTTCATTCAAAAAAGGGCGATTTTGGCAATGCGCCACGGTATTTTGGGCGGCACTGATGATCGGTGATCTGATTTTGCTGCTGATCTATAAAGAGACCGGCCTGATCGAGGCGATGCCTGTGCTCACCGGTGTGGTGCTGCTGAACATTGCGATTTATCAAAAAGAAAAGGTGACAGCTTATGCGGCTTGATCGAGCGCTGGCGCACTTAGAGCGCTATCCGTTCCATATGCCCGGACACAAGCGCAACCCGGATTTTGGTTTGCCGGGTGCGGAAATTGATATTACGGAAATAGACGGCTACGATGACCTGCACGCCCCCACCGGGGTGTTGGCCCGGCTGCAAGCGGATTTGGCAGCGTTGTATGGTGCGGGGGCATCTTTTCTCTCTGTTAACGGTTCTACCTGCTGCATTTTGGCGACCATATCCGCCCTGTGCAAGCTGGGGGACGAAATTCTTATTGCCCGCAACTGCCACAAGGCGGTGTACAATGCCTGCTTTTTGAACCGGCTGCAGGTGCACTATGTAGAGGCTGAATTTGACCCGACCACCGGTTTTTATACCCGTGTGACCCAGGCTGCGCTGGATGAGGCATTGGCAGCCCATCCGGAGGTGGTAGCGGTGGTGGTGACCTCGCCTACATACGAGGGCTATATTTCTCGTTTGCACTGCTCGGTGCCGCTGGTGGTAGACGCGGCCCACGGCGCCCACCTTGGACTGGCCCCTTGGCTGCCCGGCCGTATGGAGGGAGACGCGGTGATCTGCTCTTATCACAAGACCCTGCCGGCGTTGACTCAAACCGCCGGTGTGCAGGTATATGACTCCTCTTTGGCGCCGAAGATCAAGCGGTATATGGATATGTACGAGACCAGCTCGCCCAGCTATGTGCTCATGAACAGCGTGGCAAAAATGGCCGATTTGGTGGCGGATCCGGCTGCGTTTGAGACGCTGCAAGCGGGACTGCTAAAGCTATATAAACTGCCTTTGGAGCACCTGCGATTGATCCAGGCAGACGATCCTACCAAGATTAATATTTCTACCCTGCATTGCAACATAGACGGCAACGCCTTGGCACACCGGCTGCGGGCGTGTGGGATCGAGCCGGAGATGAGCGACCGTATCCATGTGATCTGTATGGCTACGGTGGGGGACACCGCCGCCGGATTTGATCTGCTGGCACGCGCGTTGAGAGAGATCGATTGTACTTTGGAACCGGGCGACTGGCCGGTGGCGCCGCTGCCCTTGCCGCCTCGGCACCTGCAAAGCTGGCAGGTGCCCGCCGGGGAGCCGTTACCATACCAACAGGCAGTGGGGCGTATCGCCTGCGAGACGGTGTTTGCCTATCCGCCCGGGGTGCCGATGATCGTGCCCGGTGAGGAGATCACTGCGGCGTTTGTACAGGCAATTCAGGCAGCGAAAAACAGCGGCACGGTGCTCCACGGAACTGCCGGCGGCGGGGCAGAGCGCATTTGCTGCTGCGTATTGACAAAGGAATGAAAGTATTGTAAAATAGAACCAACATATTGAAATGAGGTGCTTTTTATGAAAAGAATTAAAACTTTAAGTTCCAGAAATCTTTGTGCTTCCGCTAAAAAGGGCGGCTGCGGCGAGTGCCAGACTTCTTGTCAGTCTGCCAGCAAGACCTCTTGCTCCGTTGCCAACCAGAAGTGCGAGCAGCTGAAGAAATAAGAATTTTGCAATTAGGGCGGGATGGGCGATTGCCCGGGTCCCGCCTTTTTTGTTTGGAGTAGACTATGATACACGCATACAAACTAAACGGATACAATATTATTCTGGATCAAAACAGTGGCTGCGTCCATTCTGTAGACCCGGTGGCCTACGATATGATCACTATGTACCAGGATCATGATAAAGAGGAGATCCGCCGTTTTATTTTAGAAAAATACAAGGATCAGCCGGATGTAACGAACGCGGATATTGATCTTTGTTTTGAAGACATTGAGGCGCTGATCGCCGACGGACGGCTGTTTGCCGAGGATACCTTTGAGGCGGTTGCCGACCAGTTCAAACGCCGCCAGGGGGTACTGAAGGCCATTTGCCTGCATGTTGCTCACGATTGCAACCTGGCGTGCAAATACTGCTTTGCCGGCAAGGGAGAGTACGACGGCCAGCGTGAGATCATGTCCTATGAAGTGGGCAAGCAGGCGCTGGATTATCTCATTGCCAACAGTCCCGGCCGCCGGAATTTGGAAGTGGATTTCTTTGGCGGTGAGCCGTTGCTGAACTGGGATGTGTGCAAGCGGCTGGTGGCCTATGGTCGGGAGCAGGAGAAGCTCCATAATAAGAACTTTCGCTTTACCCTTACCACCAACGGCTTGCTCATCAACGATGATGTGATCGACTTTTCCAACCGGGAGATGGGCAATGTGGTGCTGTCTTTGGACGGGCGCAAGGTTACCCATGACCGGCTGCGGGTGGGCCGCAACGGCAAGGGCAGTTATGATCTGATCTTGGATAAATTCAAGCGGTTTGCAGACTCCAGAGGGCAAAAGGACTACTATATGCGGGGCACCTATACCCACTTCAATACAGACTTTGCCGCCGATGTGCTGCACATGGCGGATCTGGGATTTAAGGAGCTGTCTATTGAGCCGGTGGTGTGCGATCCTAAGGAGGACTATGCCTTGCAGGAGAGCGACCTGCCTGTGCTTTTGGAGCAATACGAGATCTTGGCCAAGGAAATGCTGCACCGTTATCGCAAGGGCGACGGCTTTACTTTTTATCACTATATGATCGACCTGGACGGCGGCCCTTGTATAGTCAAGCGGGTCAGCGGCTGTGGTGTGGGCACGGAGTATATGGCCGTGACCCCCACCGGCGATTTGTACCCCTGTCATCAGTTTGTGGGAGACACGGACTTCTTACTTGGCAATGTGTACGATGGCGTGACCCGACCCCAGGTGCTGGAGCAGTTTGCGCACTGCAATGTGTACAGCCACAAGGAATGCAAGGACTGCTTTGCAAAGCTGTATTGCAGCGGCGGGTGCGCAGCCAATGCGTACCATACCACCGGCAGTGTGAACGGTGTGTATGACTTTGGTTGCCAGCTGCACCGCAAGCGCATTGAGTGTGCCATTATGCTCAAGGTAGCTGAAGCCGAAGAGGGCTTAAAAGTAGAGTATTAAAAAATCAGCGCAAAAAGATAACCGCCGGTCGTTATGACCGACGGTTTTTTTTATGTGCTTCGTTTTAGTCCAGGTGTACCGCTACCGGCTGGCCGCCGTGGGTGCGACTTTCGTCTGCCAGATACACACACAGGTGACCGGCAACAGAGTCGAAAATAGAGGTGCATGCCAGGCTGGGCTTTTCGCCGCGGACGAACTGCACAAAGTCCGCCGCCAGTCGCTCGTCGCCGCCGCCGTGGCCGCCGTAAGCGCCAACCATATCGCCCTTCACATTCAGATCCACTTCCTCAATTTGGCACTCGCCGTTGTGGGCGTCCGGGGAGGGGTCGATTTTGGATACATAGAACTTGGACTCCTCAAAGTTGCCGTAGATCTCGCCCTTGGTGCCGATGATGTGAATACGGCGCAGGGGGGCGGAGGAACCGCCTACCATATTGTGGGTGCCGGTGGCGCCGCTGGCGAACTGTACCATCACGCTCTGGTGGTCCACTACATCGTTGTCACACTTGTAAATGCAGCGACCGTAAGGGGAGTCACCCTTGAGCAGATGAATCTTGTCTTCAATGGTGGGGTTCTCAATGCCCTCCAGCTTGTCCCACACATAGAAGGACCAGCGGTCCGGGTGGTCAATGTACAACCGTTTGCAAGAGTAGCGGCAGGTATCTACCAGCGGGCAGTCTACCATACACCGCGTGCCGGCGTCTGCCGGGGCGTTCTCCGGCTTAAACTGGAACTTGCCGCCAAAGGAGCTAACCGCGGTGGGCTTGGTCTCTGCCATCATCCACATCATAATGTCCAGATCGTGGCAGCACTTGGCCAGCAGCATACTGGTGTGGCACTTCTGGCTATTGGCCCACTTGCCCCGCACATAAGAGGTGCTTAGGTGGTGGTAAGACACGTGTTCCAGGGTTTGAATATTGATAATATCACCGATTTCACCGGCGGCAATGCGCTCTTTAATGCCATAGTAGAACGGTGTGTACCGCAGTACATGGCAGATCATCACTTTGCTGTGGTTCTGCCGAGCGCAGTCCACCAGGGTGCGCATTTCTTCTTCGTTCACGGCAAACGGCTTTTCCAGTAGCATATCATACCCGGCGTTCAGCAGGGGCACAGAGGTCTCTATATGTACCTCGTCCATGGTGCCGTTAATGACGGTGTCTGCCAGTTTGCCCTTGGCAGCCAGCGCATTTGCATTTTCAAAGCACATATCCTCGCCGAATCCGTAAAGCTCGCGGCACTTTTTGCGCCGAATGGGGTCCGGATCTGCCACGCCGACAATCTTCAGCAACTCCGGGTTGGTCAGCGCCAGTTTGCTGTACACCATGGAGCGGTGCCCGGCGCCTACGATAATGGCCGTTACCGGTTTGTTTTCCATTAAGATCACCTCACATTTTTTATAATCATAGCACCTTGAACGCGTTTGTCAAGTTTTATTGACAGAAAGGCAAATAATATCTATAATAAATACCAACTTGTTAAAGATAAGCGCTGCCCGGGTGGGCAGACGGGAGGGTGAGAACACTGAAAGACTTGTTGATCTATTTGAAGCATTACAAAAAAGAGTCTTTCTTTGCGCCGCTGTTTAAGCTGCTGGAAGCGACTTTTGAACTGATCGTGCCGCTGGTGGTGGCGCGGATCATTGATAGCGGTATTCGGCCGGGCAACAAGATCGTGATCTACCAAAACTGCGCCTTGTTGGTGGGCTTTGCCGTGGTGGGTATGGTGATGGCGATCACTGCCCAGTTTTTTGCTGCTCGGGCGGCTACCGGCTTTGGCAAGGAGCTGCGCAGCAGCCTGTTTGGAAAGATCCAAAGTTTAAGCTTTTCGGAGCTGGATACCTTAGGTCGCTCCTCGTTGATCACCCGAATGACCAACGATGTGACCCAAGCGCAAAACGGCGTGAACCTGGCGCTGCGTCTGTTTTTGCGTTCGCCCTTTATTGTACTGGGTGCTACGGTGATGGCGTTTACCATTGATGTGCGCTGCGCGTTGATCTTCGTTGTGGTGATTGCCGCGCTGTCTTTGGTGGTATTTGGCATTATGGGACTGACCATGCCCGGGTATAAAAATGTGCAGCGCCAGCTGGACGGCGTGACCCTGACAACTAGAGAGAACTATGCCGGTGCCCGTGTGATCCGCGCCTTTGCGGCGGAAGACGCGGAACAGGCCGGATTTAATAAGCGCAATGAGATGCTTTCTCATTTGCAGCGCAGCGTGGGGCGCCTTTCCGCGCTGTTAAACCCGCTGACTTATATCCTTATCAACATTGGGATTGTGGTGCTGATTCACACCGGCGCCATGCGGGTGAGCTTGGGTGACCTGACGCAGGGCCAAGTCGTGGCGCTTTATAACTATATGAGCCAGATTTTGGTTGAACTGGTGAAGCTGGCGAATATGATCATTACCATTACCAAGGCGCTGGCCTGTGCCTCTCGTATTCAAGGTGTATTACAGCTGGAGCCTACCTTAAAGCATGCCCGGGATGACCGGGAAGGGGACAGCGACGTGGCTGTCGCCTTTGACGATGTGACCTTGCAGTACAAGAACGCCGGCGAGCCGTCCTTGGAGCACATTTCCTTTACCGTGCCTCGGGGTAGCGTGGTGGGTATTATCGGCGGCACCGGTAGCGGCAAAAGCAGCCTGGTGTCCCTGATCCCGCATTTTTATGATGTTAAGGACGGGCGGGTGTCTGTCTTTGGCAAGAATATTTGCGCTTACGATGACGAGGATCTGCGCCACCGGATCGGCTATGTGCAGCAAAAGGCGGTGCTGTTCCAAGGCACGGTACGCAGCAATTTGCTGTGGGGCGACGATAGCGCTTCTGATGATGATTTGCGCACGGCTCTAAGCACGGCGCAGGTGCTGGACATTGTGGCGGATAAAGGCGGTCTGGACGCGCCTGTGGAGCAAAACGGCGCCAACTTCTCCGGCGGGCAAAAGCAGCGGCTGTCTGTGGCGCGTGCGCTGGTTCGCAAACCGCAAATTTTGGTGCTGGACGACTCGTCCTCTGCACTGGATTATGCAACAGAGGCCGCCATGAGAAAGGCCATTTTGGCGCTGCCTTATAAGCCTACACTGTTTGTCGTCTCCCAGCGGGCCAGCTCTGTGATGTGTGCCGATCGGATTTTGGTGTTGGAGGATGGGCGCCTGGTAGGTGACGGGACCCACAAGGCGCTTTTGGCGAATTGCCCGGTATATTGTGAGATCTACCATTCTCAATTCAGCGAGGAGGTGACCGACGCATGAAAAAGAACACCTCTACCTTAAAGAAAATTTTTGGCTATATCGGTCACTATAAGTACCTGCTGTTTTTGTCCGTACTGCTGGCCGGCGGGTCGGTGGTGCTGACCCTGTATGTGCCCATTCGTATTGGCTACGCCATTGATGCCATCATCGGTCCGGGGCAGGTAGACTTTACCGTCGTTGCCCGCCATCTGATCGCTGTGGTGGTGATGCTGCTATGCGTTGGCCTCATGCAGTGGGTGATGAATATACTCAACAATAAGATCACCTATAATGTGGTGCGAGATATGCGCGCCCGGGCGTTTGATAAATTGCTGGTGTTGCCGTTCTCTTATCTGGACAGCCACTCCCAGGGGGATGTGGTCTCTCGGGTCATCAGCGATGCGGACCAGTTTGCCGACGGACTGCTGATGGGCTTTTCCCAGCTGTTTACCGGTGTAGTGACGATTATCGGCACCCTGGCTTTTATGCTGTCTATCAATGTGTGGATCACCCTGGTGGTGGTCGTTGTCACGCCGCTGTCCTTCTTTATTGCTCGGTTTATTGCTAAGAAGACTTACGCTATGTTTCAAAAGCAAAGTGCCGTTCGCGGCGAGCAGACGGGCTTTATTGACGAGATGATCACCAACCAAAAGGTGGTGACCGCCTATTCTAAAGAGGCAGACAATCAAAAGCAGTTTGATGAGATCAATGATCGCTTGGCTAAGTATTCCATGCGCGCCACCTTCTTTTCCTCTATTACCAACCCGGCCACCCGCTTCGTGAACAGTATTGTGTATGCGGCGGTGGCACTGTTTGGCGCCATAATCGCCATTCGGGGCAATATCTCTGTGGGTATGCTCTCTTGCTTTTTGTCCTATGCCAACCAGTACACCAAGCCCTTTAATGACATCAGCTCGGTGGTGACGGAGTTTCAAAATGCGCTGGCCTGCGCCGCGCGTATCATGGAATTCATTGAGGAAGAGCCGGTGCCGGCGGATCCGGAGGGTGCATTGCAACCTTCGCATTTGGACGGCAAAGTGGAATTGCAGCATATTCGCTTCTCTTATCTGCCGGATCGCAAGTTGATTGAGGATCTGTCTGTGGATGTTCAGCCGGGTATGCGTGTTGCAATCGTTGGTCCTACCGGCTGTGGCAAGACCACGCTGATCAACCTGCTTATGCGCTTTTACGATGTGCAGGACGGTCAAATTACCATAGACGGCACCCCGGTGCAGCAGATTGGCCGCAAGGCGCTGCGCAAGAATTTTGGTATGGTGCTGCAAGATACTTGGCTCAAGTGCGGCTCTATTTTGGAGAATATCCGCATGGGCAATCCCGGCGCTTCTTATGATGAAGTCGTGGCGGCAGCCAAAAAAGCACACGCCCACAGCTTTATTCAGCGTTTGCCGGAGGGGTATTATACCAAGATTGGTGAGGACGGCGGCAGCCTGTCTCAAGGGCAAAAGCAGTTGCTTTGTATCGCCCGCATTATGCTGTGCGATCCGTCTGTGCTGATCCTGGATGAGGCGACTTCCTCTATTGATACCACCACGGAGATGAGAATTCAGCAGGCATTTCTGACCCTGATGGAGGGGCGCACTTCCTTTATTGTTGCGCATCGATTGTCCACCATTAAAGGCGCCGATTTGATTTTGGTGATGAAGGACGGCACCATTATTGAGCAGGGCACCCACGCCTCATTGCTGTCGGATAAAGGCTTTTATTATCATCTGTACAATTCCCAGTTCCCGGAGACGGATCAGCTGGCTTGATAACGAATTTCTACAAAGAAAAATCAAACCGTCGGAGAATTCCGGCGGTTTAATTATATATCTATGCAAAAAAACAAGCGCTCCGATGGCTCGGAGCGCTGTTTTTGGTTATGTAGGCTTAGTGCTTGATGTCGTCCCACTTCACGCCGTTCACCTGGAACAGGTCGTCGAAGTTGTACACATTGCACTCGTCCTTGGTGTGGTTGGGATACCAAACCTGGGCAAAGAAGGGATTGGTCTTTGCAATGTTGTCGTAATCCCACTTCTTCTGGGGGATGAAGCACTCGGGGCACCAGTGACCGCCCAGCAGGATCAGTGCGGGGCTGGCCTCAAACTCGGCACCGCAGTAGCCGCATTTCCACTTCAGCTTGGTGGCCATGTCACCCTTCTTCATAGAAGTGCTCAGGCACTCACCGCCGCGGAACTTAGCAGCCTGCTTCATATCTTCAATATCCAGCTCGGACTCGGGCTTGCTTTCGTCATAGCCGTGATCCAGCTTGTAGTTTTCTGCATCGCTGGAGTCCTTGTTGAACTTGATGATCTCAACATCTTCCCACTTGGTGGGGATCTTAGCCCAATCCTCGTAACTGCCGTAGTAAGCGGACAGACGGGTCTGGTTCTTGGTTGCTACCCAGTCCAAAGTACCGAAATCCTTGGTGGAAGCGATCTTCTTCATGAAGGGCTTTGCGCAAGCGGCAACCAGGTTCTTAGGCAGGTAGCGCGGAATCTTGAAGTAGAACTCTACATGATCGGCCAGGCGGTTGAAGTAATCCTGGATGGGCAGGTTCTCACGGAAGTGCAGGTACTCCTCCAGCTTGTCGCCGTCAGCATAGAACTGACCGTGGAAGTTCTTAAGAATGAACCAGTTGGGGTCAAACAGCTTCTCCGGGCCGGCAAGACCCAGGGTGCCCAGCAGCAGGTGCTCAAACTCATAGTTGGAGATACGGTACTCCTTACCGGAGCCGATGTTGTAGAAGTGGTTCCAGAAGTCGGCGCCCAAATGACCGGCAGCGTCCTCAGTAACCAGATTGCACATCAGACGACCGCTGTCCTCCACGGTGCACCACTCCAGCACGCCGTTGATCGGTACGTGGAACATAATGGGATCCATATTCTTCAAAATGTTGGGATAGAGAATGCCGCTCTGGCGCATAACAACCCAATTCTTAATGCCGCTCTCAACAAAGGTGCGCTCAGCCACTGCCTTAGATACGGCATAGTGGTCATAGATGGAGATCTTCAGCGGATCGCCGCAACGGCCCCAGTGGATGGGATAGTTACGGTCGCCGGTCTCAGCAACGGTGCCGATATAGCAAACTTTAATATCGTCTGCATTGGGCTGTGCCAGCACGGCCTTGCAGATGTTCTGCGCAGCGCCGATATTGGTTTTCTGCGTTCTGTAAGGCTTCCAGTCAGCGGTGGGAGATACCATACCGCCGATGTGCAGCACATAGTCTGCGCCGGTTACGCCTTCCAGGATAGCGTCATAATCACAAAGATCGCCCCAAACCACTTTTACGTTGGGTTTAGCCATCAGGCCTTTGAGCTTCTCCTCGTTCTTCGGGCTTTTACGAGCCAGCATTTTGATGTTGATCTCGCTGGGCTTCTTGAGCATTTCCTGCACAGCAGCCCAACCCATGTTACCGGTACCGCCGGTAATAAAGACTGTCTTTTTTGCCATTTGTTTAACCTCCTTAACACATGGACAATTACGACTAATATTATAAACAAATTATAAACAAAAAGCAACGCCCAAACACCACAACCTTTTCTTTCAATGCCAAAAAATGGCGCGCTTTTTTGTGCAATATGACCATAAACGTCTTCTTTTAAAATTTGATAAAAAGCGACTGCCGGGTATTGACTTTTTTAAGGGAATGGAGTATAGTATCTCTAAACTCAATATACTTTATCGAGAGTGGTCGAGGGAACAGGCCCGTGGACACCACAGCAACCTGCTTTGGTAAGGTGCTAAAACCTGCGGTTCAAATCCGAGTGATGAGGAGCATGACGCATACACTCGGTGTATGCCTTTTTATTTTCCTAAGGAGGAAAGAGATATGTCAAAACACTTATTTACCAGTGAGTCCGTGACGAAGGGTCACCCGGACAAAATCTGCGACCAGATCTCAGACGGTATTCTGGACGCCATGCTGGAGCAGGATCCCATGAGCCGTGTGGCCTGCGAGACCACTTGTACCACCGGTCAGGTTCTGATCATGGGCGAGATCACCACCAATGCACAGGTGGACATTCCCGCCATTGCCCGCAAGATCATTTGCGACATCGGTTATGATGACGACAAGAAAGGCTTTAACGGCAACACCTGTGCTATTCTGACTGCGCTTGATAAGCAGAGCCCGGATATTGCTATGGGCGTGGACAAATCCTTTGAGTTAAAGAACGATGAGGAGGATGCCTATAATCTGAACGGCGCCGGTGACCAGGGTATGATGTTCGGTTATGCCTGCAACGAGACCCCGGAGCTGATGCCTCTGCCCATCAGTTTGGCCAATAAACTGGCTGTGAAGCTGACCCAGGTGCGGGAGGACGGCACCCTGCCATATCTGTACGCAGACGGCAAGACCCAGGTGACCGTGGAGTATGACGACGGCAAGCCTGTAAAGGTGACCGCCGTGGTTGTATCCAGCCAGCACAGCGCCGATGTGGAATTGGAGACTCTGCGGCAGGATATTATTGAAAAAGTGATTAAGACCACTGTGCCTGCGGAATTGATGGACGAAGACACGGTATTTTATGTGAACCCCACCGGGCGCTTTGTTGTGGGCGGTCCTCACGGCGACAGCGGCCTGACCGGGCGCAAGATCATTGTGGATACATACGGCGGCTATGCCCGCCACGGCGGCGGTGCCTTCAGTGGTAAGGACCCGACAAAGGTGGATCGCAGCGCGGCTTACGCTGCCCGCTGGGTGGCCAAAAACCTGGTGGCTGCCGGTTTGGCGGACAAGTGTGAGGTTGAACTGGCTTACGCCATCGGCGTGGCCAAGCCTGTGTCCGTGATGGTGGATACCCAGGGCACCGGTAAGGTCAGCGATGATGTAATCTGCGATGTGATCAACAAGGTGTTTGACCTGCGTCCCTCCGCGATCATTGAGCGGCTGAATCTGCGTCGTCCCATTTACCGTCAGGTGGCTGCCTATGGCCACATGGGCCGCGAGGAGCTGAATGTGCCTTGGGAGCAGCTGGATATGGTGGACAAAATCAAAGCATGCCTGTAAACAAAAGAACAGTGATCATGAAAGCCGTCGGATTTCCGACGGCTCCTGGCAGTTCGCTTCTATGCAAGGAACGGCATCCGCTCTAGTAGTGCGCCAGATCCTCTTCCTTCACACGACCGCGGAACGTGCGGTAGATGATCACGTGGTACACCAATACCAGCGGCAGGCCCACGCACGTGATGATGGTCATCCACATGAGCGAGAGCTCGGACGACGCAGCGCTCATGAGCGTGATGGACGGGCCCGCGCTGCCGGCCGACGCCACCACAAGGTTCGGGAACATCGAGGCCGCCAGAAGTCCCACCAGGCAAAATGCCGAAACCGACTGCGCGAGGAAGGCGCCCTTGTCGCTTCCCTTGCTGCGCGCCAGCACGATGGACGCCACGATGCCGCCCGCCGCCAGGATGGCAAAGAGCCAGCGTACGATGCCGAGCGCCGGGTCCATGGCCGGCTGGATGACGAAGTGCCCGTACACCGACACCGCCAGGAACAGCACGAGCGCCGCGATCTGCAGCGGCAGCCGCAGGCCGGCCGCACGCGCCTGAAGGGCGGACGGCTTCGGGGCCTTGAGCGCGATCCACGCAGCGCCCGCCGCCAAGAACATGGCCAGGCCCAGCAGGCCGCACAGCAGCGTGAACGGCGTAATGAGGCCCAGCAGCGGAACGCCCACGTAATCGCCGTTCATATCCATGGGAATGCCCGCGTAGATGTTGCCCACGGCCACGCCCAGAAGCAGCGCCGGCAAGAGCGATCCCACGAAGAAGCAGCCGTCCCAGACCTTGCCGTACTTCTTGTCGTGCCCGCGGTACTCAAGCGACACCGCACGCACGATAAGTCCGAACAGCACCAGCATGACCGCCAGGTAGAACCCGCTGAACGTGGTGGCGTAAGCGGGGGCGAACGCCGCGAACAGCGCGCCGCCGGCCGTGAGCAGCCACACCTCGTTGCCGTCCCATACCGGCCCGATGCTGCGGCGCACGACGGCCTTGTCGTGATCGTCCTTCGCCACGAACGGGTACAGCACGCCTGCGCCCAAGTCGAACCCGTCGAGCACGAAGTACCCGCCGATGAGCACAAAGATCAGGAAGAACCACAGCACGTTGAAGAAGGTCATCTCCATGGCTACTCACCGCCTTTCGCAGCGACCACCGGATCGTCCACCGGCGCGAAGCCGGGCACGACGTCCTTGCGCTTGGCGTCGTCGGATGCGGCATTGTCGGCTTCGGCCGGCTTCGCCACCGGGCCCTCCTTGATGAAGCGGCCCATGACGCGCGCCCACGCGAAGATAAGGAACACGTACACCAGGAAGAACAGCACCATGGTGACCAGCAGCTCGGGAGCCGACACCGAGGCCGAAGCCGCATCGCCGGTGGCAAGCGCCACGCCCTCGGGGCCGGTGGCCGAAGGGTACACGACCCACGGCTGGCGGCCGAGCTCGGCGGTGAACCAACCGGTTTGGATGGCGATGACCGGGAACACGGGCGAGATCAGCACGAGGCGCTGCAGCCACCTCATGTTCTTGATGCGGCCACCCTTGCGGTACGAGAACACGATGGCCAGGATGGCCGTGATCATGATCAGGCCGTACATGGCAACCATGATGTGGTACGTCTGGAACACGAAGTTCACGGGCGCCGTCTCGGGATCGAGCGCGCCGTACTGCTCCGTCTCGGCCAGCGAGTTCAGACCCTGGTACTCGGTGTCCCAGGTGCCCGTAGCCAGGAAGCTGGTGCCACCGGGAATGGCGAACGGGGCGATGACCTGCTGGCTCTCCTCGTCGACCCAGCCGAACAGGTACAGCGGCGGAACCTCGTCGTCGTACATGCCCTCCATCATGGCCAGCTTCGTGGGCTGCTCCTCGGCCACGACCACGGCCGACGCATGTGCCGTGAAGATCATGATGCAGCTGGTGACGATGCCCACCACGGCACCGATGCGCATGGTCTTCATGGCGAATTCGGCGTGCTTGCCCTTGATCAGGTACCACGCGCTCACGGCCATGGCGGCGAACGCGCCCATGATGAGCAGCGCCACCACCACGTGGCTGTAGCGGGCCATGAGCGACGGGTTGAACGCCGCCGCAAGGAAGTCGGTGATGACGGCCTTCGACCCGTCGGCCGCCAGCTCGGCGCCGGCCGGCGTCTGCATCCACGAGTTCGCGATGAGGATCCACAGGGCGGACAGGCACGAGCCGAACCACACGAGCCAGGCGCTCACCAGGTAGAATTTCGGCGACACGGTCTTGCGACCGAACAGCAGGATGCCCAGGAACACCGACTCCAGGAAGAAGGCCAGCAGGGCCTCGGCCGCGAGCGGCGCGCCGAAGATGTCCCCGACGAAGCGGGAGTAGTCCGCCCAGTTCGTTCCGAAGGAGAACTCCATCGTGATGCCCGTGGCCACGCCTATCACGAACGTCGCGGTGAAGATCTTCACCCAGAACCTCGAGGCCGCCGCGTCTTTCTCGTTGCGCGAGCGGTAGTACCTGGTTTCGTTGATGGCTAGGATCAATCCCAAACCTATGGTCAACGGCACGAAGAAGAAGTGGTAGGCCGCCGTCAGGGCGAACTGCACACGCGCCAGCAACACGGGATCGGAAAAGATATCCATGGCACACCCCCTTTATGTCTCGCCTTGCCCTTCGCGCCGACCACGAAAAGACGACGCGCTTTCAATTGATACCATACTAGCACCATTTACACGAAAATACTATGCCCGCTCCGATCATTTTTCAGCTCCCAGCGGTTGCTTGCCCCCTCCTGCCGATTGTAGGACCGCGCACCGCGGCTGCTCCCGTTTCGGCACGGAATCGTTGACGTCCGGGATGCTCTTTTCGGCAGCCCCGGCCGCGCGGCGGCGCGAGAGGGCGAGGCGGAAGCGCGCGTTGCCGGAGCATAGGCTAGCATGGGGGACATTTCGGCCGAAGGCGATGCGCGCAGCTGCCAGTCGCACGGTATACTGCACAAGATACCCTGAGTCGGGAGGTTGCCATGATCGTGCGTCGTATGCTCTCGCTGCTGTTGTCAGCGGTCCTGGTTGGAGGTCTGGCGCCCGGCGCGGCCCTGCCGGCCCACGCGACGGAACCGGACGGCAGCGCCGCAGCGCAGGGCGCGACCATCGAGCTGACGGCCTCCGACGTCAACCCGGACTATCTGGCCTACCTGAACGGGGAAAGCGACGTCAAGGCCTCGACGCTCGACTTGTCCTACCTAAACGACACCCTCGCAGGCAACGCAGCGACCACGTTCGCCAACGACCTCCTCCCCGAATCCTTCGACTTGCGCGAGCAGGGTGTGATCGGGCCGGTGCTCAACCAATCCCAAACCCAGAACTGCTGGGCATTCGCCAACCTGGGAGCCGCCGAGAGCAGCGTGCTGCCCTATTACCCCACCGCCCAGTTCTCGCGCGCGCACCTAGCCTGGTTCACCTATAACGGCAACGAGGAGCAGGAAGTGGAGGGCGCGAAGAGCTACCCCCAGCAGGCTTACGACACCGGCGCCTGGGACCAGCAGGCCATCGGCACGCTGGCCGCCTGGAAAGGGCCGGTGCTGTCGTCGCGGGTGCCCTTCCAGGCAGCGTACGTGGACGAGAGCCTGCGCTACGCCGCCGACTTCCACCTGCAAGACGCCTACTACCTGCCCACGTCGCTTCACGGCATCTCCGGCGCCCCCGTGAAGCCCGGCATCGACACCGTCAAGCGCATCATCCACGACGAGGGCCCCGTCACGGTATCCATCGCCACGCACGGCAACCATTGGCACGGCACCGAATTCGCCGAAGGCGTCTCGCGCCAGACCATGTACGCGAGCCAGAAAATCGCCATCGACCACGCCGTGCTGATCGTGGGCTGGGACGACACATTCAGCCGCACGAACTTCGGCGGGCCGGAAACCGAGCTGCCCGAGAACGACGGCGCATGGCTCGTGAAGAACAGCTGGGGGGCGAACTGGGGAGAGAGCGGCTACTTCTGGCTCTCCTACGAGGACCATTCCGCTATCTACGGCGCCACGCTGAAGCTGGAATCGAAGGACAACTACACGGGCAACTACCAGTTCGACACCATGGGCTGACGCACGAGCCTGGCCGTGTCCTCCGGCACGGGCGCCGAAGACCCCGATGCGCCCTCCACTGGCGAGGGAGCTGCAGCGTACCTGGCCAACGTCTTCACGGCCAAGGGGAACGAGACGCTGGAGGCCGCCTCGTTCTACACCACCGACGAGGGCACGTCGTACGCCATCGACGTCTACCTGAACCCCGCCGAGGGAGACCCCGCCTCGGGCACGAAGGTGGGCGGCACGCAGACGGGCAGCGAGGCCTACCCCGGCTACCACACGGTGGAACTCGACACCGACCTGCGTGCCTCCTTGCAGAAAGGCGATACGTTCTCCCTGGTCGTAAGGCTGGAGAACCCTCTCTACAAAAACGTGGTTCCCGCCGAGGCGGTCATCGGGCGCGGCGCCGAGTTCCAACCCGTGTACGTGGGCAAGGACGCCGACGGCAACGAGGAGGTCAGCTACGTGTCCGCCGACGGAGCATCGTGGACGACGCTGGGGAAGTCGCTGATGGACTCGAGGGGGACGTCCGTGTACGCCACGAACGTCTGCCTGAAGGCCCTCACGCGGGAGGCGGGCGGCAGCCAGCCCGCCTGGCCGCC
>OLSJ01000589.1_pt1 | contig 27331 bp, 21 predicted proteins | sample 1672151 | NCBI WGS metagenome assembly OLSJ01 (sample SAMEA3136653, study PRJEB25190) | human gut metagenome | biome: human gut; feature: human-associated habitat; material: faeces | place: Austria | collected 2013 | reverse complement strand
TGGGCGACACCGGCGTGGCTGTTAACCCGGAAGATCCGCGTTACAAAGATCTGATTGGCAAATTTGTCATTCTGCCGCTGGTTAACCGTCGTATTCCGATCGTTGGCGACGAACACGCCGACATGGAAAAAGGCACCGGCTGCGTGAAGATCACTCCGGCACACGACTTTAACGACTATGAAGTGGGTAAACGTCACGCCCTGCCGATGATCAACATCCTGACCTTTGACGGTGATATCCGTGAAAGCGCCCAGGTGTTTGATACCAAAGGTAACGAATCTGACGTTTACTCCAGTGAAATCCCGGCAGAGTTCCAGAAACTCGAGCGTTTTGCTGCGCGTAAAGCAGTCGTTGCCGCAGTTGACGCGCTCGGCCTGCTGGAAGAAATTAAACCGCACGATCTGACCGTTCCTTACGGCGACCGTGGCGGCGTGGTTATCGAACCGATGCTGACCGACCAGTGGTACGTGCGTGCCGATGTACTGGCGAAACCGGCGGTTGAAGCGGTTGAGAACGGCGATATTCAGTTCGTACCGAAGCAGTACGAAAACATGTACTTCTCCTGGATGCGCGATATTCAGGACTGGTGTATCTCTCGTCAACTGTGGTGGGGTCACCGTATCCCGGCATGGTATGACGAAGCGGGTAACGTTTATGTTGGCCGCAACGAAGACGAAGTGCGTAAAGAAAATAACCTCGGTGCGGACGTCGCGCTGCGTCAGGACGAAGACGTTCTCGACACCTGGTTCTCTTCCGCGCTGTGGACTTTCTCTACGCTCGGCTGGCCGGAAAACACCGACGCCCTGCGTCAGTTCCACCCGACCAGCGTGATGGTTTCTGGCTTCGACATCATCTTCTTCTGGATTGCCCGCATGATCATGATGACCATGCACTTCATCAAAGATGAAAATGGCAAACCGCAGGTGCCGTTCCACACTGTTTACATGACCGGTCTGATTCGTGACGACGAAGGCCAGAAGATGTCTAAATCCAAGGGTAACGTGATTGACCCGCTGGATATGGTCGACGGTATTTCGCTGCCAGAACTGCTGGAAAAACGTACCGGTAATATGATGCAGCCGCAGCTGGCGGACAAAATCCGTAAGCGCACCGAGAAGCAGTTCCCGAACGGCATTGAGCCGCACGGTACTGACGCGCTGCGCTTCACCCTGGCGGCGCTGGCTTCTACCGGTCGTGACATCAACTGGGATATGAAGCGTCTGGAAGGTTACCGTAACTTCTGTAACAAACTGTGGAACGCCAGCCGCTTTGTGCTGATGAACACAGAAGGTCAGGATTGCGGCTTCAACGGTGGCGAAATGACGCTGTCGCTGGCGGATCGCTGGATTCTGGCGGAGTTCAACCAAACCATCAAAGCGTACCGCGAAGCACTGGATAGTTTCCGCTTCGATATCGCCGCAGGCATTCTGTATGAATTCACCTGGAACCAGTTCTGTGACTGGTATCTGGAGCTGACCAAGCCGGTAATGAACGGTGGAACTGAGGCCGAATTGCGCGGTACTCGCCACACGCTGGTTACGGTACTGGAAGGTCTGCTGCGCCTCGCGCATCCGATCATTCCGTTCATCACCGAAACTATCTGGCAGCGTGTGAAAGTGCTTTGCGGCATCACCGCTGATACCATCATGCTGCAGCCGTTCCCGCAGTACGATGCATCTCAGGTTGATGAAGCGGCGCTGGCCGACACCGAGTGGCTGAAACAGGCGATCGTTGCTGTACGTAACATCCGTGCAGAAATGAACATCGCGCCGGGCAAACCGCTGGAGCTGCTGCTGCGTGGTTGCAGCGCGGATGCAGAACGTCGCGTAAATGAAAACCGTGGCTTCCTGCAAACGCTGGCACGTCTGGAAAGCATCACCGTGCTGCCTGCCGATGACAAAGGTCCGGTTTCCGTTACTAAGATCGTCGACGGCGCTGAGCTGCTGATCCCGATGGCTGGACTCATCAACAAAGAAGATGAGCTGGCGCGTCTGGCAAAAGAAGTGGCGAAGATCGAAGGTGAAATCAGCCGTATCGAGAACAAGCTGGCGAACGAAGGCTTTGTCGCACGTGCACCGGAAGCGGTCATCGCGAAAGAGCGTGAGAAGCTGGAAGGTTATGCGGAAGCGAAAGCGAAGCTGATTGAACAACAAGCGGTTATTGCCGCGCTGTAATACGCACAGTGAAAACGAAGGCCGGAGAATGCTCCGGCCTTTTTATTTAGATAAACGGAACATACGGCATAATACCGCGAGATATCCACATTAACGGACCGCTATCCTGCGGTTTTTCATCATTCGCTAACGCCAGTGAATCAAGGTCACCCTGCACATGGTTATTATTGGCAATCCAGCTAATCATCCACATTTTCAGCCAGGGATAAGCCAGTCCACAGGTAATTGAAGAACCCATTAATACCGCAAACATGCGTAAAAGCACGCCGAACGTGGTAACGGACGAATGAAAACGAATTGTTCCATTTGCCAGTGTCAGGTTATTCAGAAACAAACTACGTAACGTGACATAGAGATAACTGGCAAAAACAAGAATCGCAACAAAATAAAGGAAATAAGAAGCCATAATCTGCGGGTAATATTGCAATACAAGCTCACCACCAGCATCAGACCTACCCAACATGGTCATCATCATTACCTGCTGAAATACTGGCGCAATCATAATACCAATCACAATGATGAAAGGAACCATGGTTAATATTGCGAGCATACAACCTTTAATGCATTCTTTTACGTTTACCTGAACAGAAAACTTATGAATGCCAAAAGTTGCATTGTTACCCAGCAATGGCATCCATTTACTGTAGGTTATACCATTGACGACACCCAGCCCGATGGCAGAAAGCAAACTTAACGCGACTAAGTTAAAGAATAATCCTCCTATCGATGTCGTCAATTGCGCAATAAGATACAGTGCGAACCAAAACGCTAACGCCAACAAAACAGGCAGACCTAACATAACCCACCATGCACGGAGCATCGAGCAGTTAAAGCCAAAGTGAATGCCATTCAGTGAGGTCATGTTCGCCTGATATTGTAGACTCTTCACTGCCATGCAAGGAATACCGCAGCTCAAGAGAGCAAACAGGAGAAAACCAAGAACAAAGTGCTGGCCTGAAAAACAAGAAATACTGAGAAGATAAACGACAATAATAAGGAACATGCTAACGAAAATGGCACCACCAGTTCCCTTATAACTAAATGGTTGCCCATTGAGTGTCACATGTTGATAAATATAACGACGGTATTTCACCAATGCCCACGGCCCATATATTCCCAGAGTAATAATTGTCAGTAAAAAATTCACAAGACAAATAAGAAAATACTCACCACCTTTGCCTGTAAAAACAAATGAGTGACGAGAGTTATCTTTCCCGACGTTTACACCATTCATGAATCATATCCCTAAAATAAATTCCATTCATATAGATAATAATCCCAGTAAATTAATACTGGTACGCCTAGAATACGCTTTCTCAAAGAGATATATGCTTAATATTTTCTGATTTATCTTCTTCTTGCACCGCATAAGCGAGGGTGGTATTAAAGTGAGCTATAAATCATACATTTGAAATTGAGCTATGCTATGAATGTTGTCACTTCTCCCGCGCTCCGTTTGCGCAAACTTACTGCCGCCGATAATCCCGCCATCGCCAGCGTCATCCGCCAGGTATCCGCAGAATACGGTCTTACCGCTGATAAAGGCTACACCGTCGCCGATCCCAATCTCGACGAATTGTATCAAGTGTATAGTCAGCCCAGTCATGCGTATTGGGTAGTTGAATACAATGGCGAAGTGGTGGGTGGCGGCGGGATTGCGCCATTAGCAGGTAGTGAATCGGACATTTGCGAACTGCAAAAGATGTATTTTCTTCCTGCTATTCGCGGTAAAGGACTGGCGAAAAAACTGGCCTTAATGGCGATGGAGCAGGCGCGAGAAATGGGCTTCAAACGCTGCTATCTGGAAACGACCGCTTTTTTAAAAGAAGCGATTGGTTTGTATGAACATTTAGGTTTTCAACATATCGATTACGCACTTGGTTGCACGGGCCATGTCGATTGTGAAGTGCGGATGCTGCGTAAACTCTAAAAAATGCCCGCTAGTGTGTACTAGCGGGCATTTTAATCAATTAATTAGTGACGAACACCGTCATCGTCTTCGTCGACATAATCTTCATCGTCGCCATCTTCGCCGTTAGGATCTTCAAAGTAAGTACCCCAACCGTCGTATTCAACGTCGAATTTCTCTGCCAGGTTCATCAATTGCTCAACCTGGGCGTCGATCAGATCGGCATTCAACGCGCATTCGCTGAGGATGTCACAGCAAATTACGATATCGCCATCTTCCACTTCCAACTCTTCCGGATCGGTCACTTCGTAACCGAGTTTAAACGCTTCAACCGCTGCTTTTTCCAGGGTTTCCAGATCGTCTGCGGAAAGGTGATGTTCGATGGTGTACAGCGCGTCCGGATCGCTGCCATCTTCCAGTAATTCTTCAATAATCAAACGCGTTTCTTCACGCTGTTCTTCCAGTTGTTCCGGGTTTGCCATGGCTCATTCCTCTTAATGTCCTGCCGATACTCTTATTGTCACACACCACTGACATTGCCTCCACCTTTGTGACAAAGATTTATGTTTTAGGCTTGCAAATGAATAACCATCCATATAAATTGAATTTTAATTCATTACGGCGTTAGCCACAGGAGGGATCTATGTCCGGGTTTTATCATAAACATTTCCTGAAATTACTCGATTTCACGCCAGCTGAACTCAACAGCCTGCTGCAGTTAGCTGCGAAGCTGAAAGCCGATAAGAAAAACGGCAAAGAAGAAGCCAGACTCACAGGTAAAAATATCGCGCTCATCTTCGAAAAAGACTCGACCCGTACCCGATGCTCTTTCGAAGTTGCCGCATATGACCAGGGTGCTCGCGTCACTTATCTCGGCCCCAGCGGCAGCCAGATTGGCCATAAAGAGTCGATTAAAGATACCGCCCGCGTGCTCGGTCGCATGTATGACGGTATTCAGTATCGCGGCTATGGTCAGGAGATTGTCGAAACGCTGGCGGAATATGCAGGTGTGCCGGTATGGAACGGCCTGACTAATGAGTTTCATCCTACACAGCTTCTGGCGGATTTGCTGACCATGCAGGAGCATTTACCAGGTAAAGCGTTCAATGAGATGACGCTGGTTTATGCCGGAGATGCACGCAACAACATGGGTAACTCAATGCTGGAAGCTGCGGCGTTGACCGGTCTGGATTTACGCCTGGTAGCGCCACAAGCGTGCTGGCCGGAAGCTTCGCTGGTTACGGAATGCCGCGCCCTGGCACAGCAAAATGGCGGGAATATAACGCTGACAGAAGATATCGCAGCAGGCGTTAAAGGTGCCGACTTTATTTACACCGATGTGTGGGTGTCGATGGGGGAAGCGAAAGAGAAATGGGCAGAACGTATTGCATTACTGCGTGATTATCAGGTGAATAGCAAAATGATGCAGTTAACCGGTAATCCAGACGTCAAATTCCTGCACTGCCTGCCCGCGTTTCATGACGACCAAACGACGCTAGGTAAAAAGATGGCAGAAGAGTTTGGCCTGCACGGTGGGATGGAAGTGACGGATGAGGTCTTTGAATCTGCCGCCAGTATTGTTTTTGATCAGGCGGAAAACCGCATGCATACCATCAAAGCGGTAATGGTTGCGACGCTCGCCCAATAACGCCAGTACCGGAGGCGGCGTAACGTCGCCTCCGGCATAATCCACTTACGCCATCAGCATTTTCACAACCGCTTTGCGAACCTGGGCTGGCTCGCCCACTGCGCACAGTGGCTTGTGTACTTCACCCGGATAGAACACGACAAAGTCGCCTTCATTGAGGATAACTGTTTTCTCCTCAACACCTTCTGGCAAAAAGGCGATGTCTTTATCGGCTAACCAATCGGTATCCGGCGTGCCCGCAGGTTGTGTGCTGAAGGTCATGCCTTCCTGCCCTTTTAGCACAATCTGAATATCGAGATAGCGGGCATGGTACTCGGCGCGGCGTGCTTCATACGGCTCGGTCATATCTTCAGAGATAAGATAAAACAGACGGTTGCCTTCGATGTCGTGCTTACCTTTTGGCGTTTCTGCCGTAACGTGCGCTTTAATATACTCAATCGCCTGACGTAATTCTTCCGGCAACCATTGCTGGAGATTATGAATATTTCCGATGATCATTTTTTTCATTCCCTCAATTAAAACATCGTTTCATTTCTCTTGTTATACGTAATTCCTTACTGCCATACCAGCATTTTTTGCCGCCTGATTGCGCCAGCGCATATTTTCCCCCCCCATTCCCCCCCCCCCCAAATTCATTTCGTTATAAATTCAAATTTGAAGCATATAAATTCACAACAATCGTTTACCTTGAGAGTTTCTTGCATTAATCGCTTGATCCCACTTTCTGGCTGAGTATAATGCCGGACAATTTGCCGGGAGGATGTATGGTTCAGTGTGTTCGACATTTTGTCTTACCGCGTCTGAAAAAAGACGCTGGCCTGCCGTTTTTCTTCCCGTTGATCACCCATTCCCAGCCCCTCAATCGAGGGGCTTTTTTTTGCCCAGGCGTCAGGAGATAAACATGGCTAATCCGCTATATCAAAAACACATCATTTCCATAAATGACCTTAGTCGCGATGACCTTAATCTGGTGCTGGCGACAGCGGCGAAACTGAAAGCAAACCCGCAACCAGAGTTGTTGAAACATAAAGTGATTGCCAGTTGCTTCTTCGAAGCATCAACCCGCACCCGCCTCTCTTTCGAAACCTCGATGCACCGCCTGGGCGCTAGTGTGGTGGGATTCTCTGACAGCGCAAACACCTCACTGGGAAAAAAAGGTGAAACGCTGGCTGATACCATCTCGGTTATCAGCACTTACGTCGATGCAATTGTGATGCGCCATCCGCAGGAAGGTGCGGCGCGCCTGGCAACCGAGTTTTCCGGCAATGTGCCGGTGCTGAACGCCGGTGATGGTTCCAACCAACATCCGACGCAAACCTTGCTGGATCTGTTCACCATTCAGGAAACCCAGGGACGTCTGGACAATCTTCGTGTCGCAATGGTCGGCGACCTGAAATATGGTCGCACCGTTCACTCCCTGACCCAGGCGCTGGCGAAATTCGACGGCAACCGTTTCTACTTCATCGCCCCGGATGCGCTGGCAATGCCGCAGTACATTCTGGACATGCTTGATGAAAAAGGGATCGCCTGGAGCCTGCATAGTTCCATTGAAGAAGTGATGGCGGAAGTGGACATTTTGTATATGACCCGCGTGCAAAAAGAGCGCCTGGACCCGTCCGAATACGCCAACGTAAAAGCGCAGTTTGTCCTGCGCGCCAGCGATCTTCACAACGCCAAAGCCAATATGAAAGTGCTGCATCCGCTGCCGCGTATTGATGAAATTGCGACGGATGTCGATAAAACGCCGCACGCCTGGTACTTCCAGCAAGCAGGCAATGGGATTTTCGCTCGCCAGGCGTTACTGGCACTGGTTCTGAATCGCGATCTGGTACTGTAAGGGGAAATTGAGATGACACACGATAATAAATTGCAGGTTGAAGCTATTAAACGCGGCACGGTAATTGACCATATCCCCGCCCAGATCGGTTTTAAGCTATTGAGTCTGTTCAAGCTGACCGAAACGGATCAGCGTATCACCATCGGTCTGAACCTGCCTTCTGGCGAGATGGGGCGCAAGGATCTGATCAAGATCGAAAATACCTTTTTGAGTGAAGATCAGGTAGACCAACTGGCGCTGTACGCACCGCAAGCCACGGTAAATCGTATCGACAACTATGAAGTGGTTGGTAAATCGCGCCCCAGCCTGCCGGAGCGCATCGACAATGTGCTGGTTTGCCCGAACAGCAACTGTATCAGCCATGCCGAACCGGTTTCTTCCAGCTTTGCAGTGCGAAAACGCGCCAATGACATCGCGCTCAAATGTAAATACTGTGAAAAAGAGTTTTCCCATAATGTGGTGCTGGCCAATTAATTGCGGTTGGTAATAAAAGTCTGGCTCCCTATAATGAGCCAGACTTTTTACCGCTGTAATAAAGGAGAAATCATGAGCAAAACTATCGCGACGGAAAATGCACCGGCAGCTATCGGACCTTATGTTCAGGGCGTTGATCTGGGCAGTATGATCATCACCTCTGGTCAGATCCCGGTAAACCCGAAAACTGGCGAAGTACCGGCAGACGTCGCGGCACAAGCGCGTCAGTCTTTGGATAACGTGAAAGCGATCGTGGAAGCGGCTGGCCTGAAAGTGGGCGACATCGTTAAAACCACCGTGTTTGTGAAAGATCTGAACGACTTCGCAACCGTAAATGCCACTTACGAAGCCTTCTTCACCGAACACAACGCCACCTTCCCGGCACGTTCTTGCGTTGAAGTTGCCCGTCTGCCGAAAGACGTGAAGATTGAGATCGAAGCGATCGCTGTTCGTCGCTAATCTTGATGGAAATCCGGGCTATCGTGCCCGGATTAAGTCTGATGACAAAAGCAAAATCGCCTGATGCGCTACGCTTATCAGGCCTGGGTGATTCCTGCAATTTATTGAATTTGTAGGCTGGATAAGGCGTTTACGCCGCATCCGGCATGAACAAAGCTCACTTTATCTGCAATCTGAATCCGGGCCACCATGCCCAGCTTATTCTTTACTGCCAACCATAACGACGGCTATAGAACCCTTTCACCAACTGCGTTAACGTCATATATCCTGCCAGAATCGCAATCAGCCACGGGAAGTAACTTAACGGTAGCGCCTGCAATTGCAGATAACTGGCCAGCGGCGAAAACGGCAACGCGATCCCGACAATCATCACGATCACGGTCATGATCATTAACGGCCACGATGCACAGCTCTGAATAAACGGTACACGACGGGTGCGGATCATATGCACAATCAGCGTTTGCGACAGTAAGCCCACCACAAACCATCCCGACTGGAACAGCGTTTGCGTTTCCGGCGTGTTGGCATGGAATACCCACCACATCAGGCAAAACGTCAGAATATCGAAGATCGAGCTGATCGGTCCGAAGAAGATCATAAATCGCCCCAGATCCGCCGGATTCCAACGCTGCGGCTTTTGAATTTGCTCGTCGTCGACGTTATCAAACGGGATCGCCACCTGTGACACATCGTACAGCAGGTTCTGAATAAGCAAGTGTAACGGCAACATCGGCAGGAAGGGCAAGAAAGCACTCGCCACCAGCACGCTGAACACATTACCGAAGTTAGAGCTCGCCGTCATTTTGATGTATTTCAGCATATTGGCGAAAGTGCGACGTCCCTCAATCACCCCCTCTTCCAGCACCATCAGGCTTTTTTCCAGCAGGATGATATCAGCCGCTTCACGGGCAATATCTACCGCGCCGTCCACAGAAATGCCGATATCCGCAGCACGTAAGGCGGGCGCATCATTTATACCATCGCCCATAAAGCCAACCACATGCCCTTCGCGCTTCAGTAAGGTCACAATGCGTTCTTTATGCATCGGCGTCAGGCGAGCAAACAGCGTGGTGCGCTGTGCGAGATTTGCCAGTTCGTCGTCAGATAGCGTTTCAATATCACTACCAATGACCACCTCTCCCGCATCCAGTCCCACTTCATGGCACACTTTCGCCGCCACTAACTCACTGTCGCCAGTAAGGATTTTGACGGTAATTCCACTCGCTTTTAATGCCTTCAGTGCCGGAGCGGTTGTCTCTTTTGGCGGATCAAGAAAAGCGATATACCCTTCAAGGATCAGGTCGGATTCATCCGCCCGCTGATAATCCCCTTCACGCGCTGGCAGGTATTTCGTCGCCACCGCAACCACACGCAGCCCCTGACGATTCAGCGTATCAGTAACCCGCTTAATCTTACGCAGTATGGTGTCATTGAGCGGAACAATCGCGCCATTGTGACGCACTTGCGAACACACATTGAGGATTTCCTGCAATGCGCCTTTGCACACCAGTTGATGGTGTTCGGCATTTTCTGCCACTACCACCGACATCCGACGACGCTCAAAATCAAAAGGAATTTCATCCACTTTCTGCCAACGGCTGGCTAACGAGCGCGCTGACTCTTCATCCGTGCCTTCGAGCACCGCTGTATCAAGCAGATTTTTAAGTCCGGTCTGGTAATGACTGTTCAACCACGCGCTATGCAGCACGCGTTCGCTGGTTTTACCGGAAATATCAGTATGATTCTCCAGTACAATTTTATCCTGCGTCAGGGTGCCGGTTTTATCAGTGCACAGAATATCCATTGCGCCAAAGTTCTGAATGGCATCCAAATGCTTGACGATCACTTTCTGTTTCGACAGTTTTACCGCACCACGCGCCAGCGTCGAGGTGACAATCATCGGCAACATTTCCGGCGTTAAGCCTACCGCTACCGAAAGCGCGAACAGTGCCGCTTCCCACCAGTCGCCTTTGGTGTAACCGTTGATCAACAGCACCACGGGCGCCATCACCAGCATAAAGCGAATCAGCAGCATACTGACGCGGCTGATCCCTTGCTGAAAGGCATTCGGCTCGCTTTCCTGCTCACTGACACGCCCCGCCAGTTGACCAAACCAGGTGTTGGCACCTGTGGCAATCACCATTGCTTGTGCCGTACCGCTCACGACGGTGGTGCCCATAAAACACAGGGTGTCACACTCCAGCGGATTGCTGTGCTCCGGCTGGCGAGTGGTTGTAGCTTTTTCTACGGGCAGAGACTCACCGGTTAACGACGCCTGAGCGACGAACAGATCCCGCGCCTGCAAGATACGCAAATCTGCCGGGATCATATCCCCCGCCGCCAGTTTAATAATATCGCCGGGCACCAGCTGGTCGATCGGGATCTCCAGCCAGCCATTTTCGCCTTTGCTGTTAATAACGCGCAGCACCGTCGCGGTATTGCTGACCATCGCTTTCAGGGCATCTGCCGCTTTGGTGGAACGCGCTTCCTGAATAAAGTTCAGCAGCGTGGAAATAGCCAGCATTAACGCGATAACGCCTGCGGCAAATAAATCTTCCGTGGCGTAAGAAATGCCGCCAAGGATCGTGAGCAAAATATTAAAGGGGTTGCGATAGCAGACCCACAAATGTACCCACCACGGCGATGGTTGTTGCGCAGGTAATTTATTTTCGCCATGTTTTTCACGGGCAACTTCCACTTCCGCCTGATTCAACCCTTCCGGGTGGGTGTCGAACGTGTTCCATAATTCTTCTTCGGGCATCACCGCCATTTTCAGGCAATGCGCGCTTAAGGAAGGCGGGATTGGTGCATTCGCTGTCTGCTGCGCACCCGGTAGCGGATCGCGACGGATCAGACGGGAAGGTAAATGGCGAATGAGCCGAGTAAAAATTTCTTTAAACATAGGGTGTCCCTCCGCACTGTCTGGAACAGTGCAGAAATATCTTCAGGCGTGGCGAAGCCTTACCTGAAGGTAATAAATATGAGCAGGGACGTTAAAACGTCACGGCCTTACGCATCCGGTAACGCCGTGAAAAGACGGGCTTACCGGAAAAGTTTTAATCTCCGTCGAGGGAGAGGCGTGGGATCAGGTTCCATATAACCTCCGGTAAGTGAATAAATAGCGCCGCGAATCCAATAATATTCGTAGCATTTATGCCGATATAATACCTGTCGGCAACTAAACCAACGATAAACCAGACTTTGCCCATTGCTGAATGCGCGGGTAAAGTTAGTCTCTAATAATTAAACAACACGTTACGGGATAACAGGATGCAAAATCGGCTGACCATCAAAGACATCGCGCGCTTGAGCGGCGTGGGAAAATCCACTGTTTCCCGGGTGCTGAATAACGAGAGCGGCGTAAGCCAGCGCACACGTGAACGTGTCGAAGCTGTGATGAATCAGCATGGATTTTCCCCTTCCCGCTCTGCGCGCGCCATGCGTGGGCAAAGCGATAAAGTGGTCGCCATCATCGTGACACGTCTGGATTCGCTGTCAGAAAATCTCGCGGTTCAGACCATGCTGCCGGCGTTCTATGAACAGGGTTACGACCCCATCATGATGGAAAGCCAGTTTTCACCACAATTAGTTGCCGAACATCTGGGCGTTTTGAAACGTCGTAATATCGACGGCGTAGTGCTGTTTGGTTTTACCGGTATAACCGAAGAGATGTTAGCCCACTGGCAGTCATCGCTGGTGCTGCTGGCACGCGACGCAAAGGGCTTTGCTTCAGTCTGTTATGACGACGAAGGGGCGATCAAAATCCTGATGCAACGGCTGTATGACCAGGGGCATCGCAATATCAGTTATCTCGGCGTCCCGCACAGTGACGTGACGACCGGTAAGCGACGTCACGAAGCCTATCTGGTGTTCTGCAAAGCGCATAAACTGCATCCCGTCGCCGCTCTGCCTGGCCTCGCCATGAAGCAAGGTTACGATAATGTAGCAAAAGTCATTACCCCTGAAACCACCGCGTTGCTGTGCGCAACTGACACGCTGGCACTTGGCGCAAGTAAATACCTGCAAGAGCAACGCATCGATACCTTACAGCTGGCGAGCGTTGGTAATACACCGTTGATGAAGTTCCTCCATCCGGAGATCGTCACCGTTGATCCAGGCTACGCAGAAGCCGGGCGCCAGGCGGCCTGCCAGTTAATCAAACAGATAACCGGGCGTAGCGAACCGCAACAAATCATCATCCCAGCCACCCTGTCCTGATCGTTTCCTGAACGATAAATTGTGATCTTTGCTGTGTTTAGGGAACGTTCCCATTTTTAATTTTTCCTTCCCACTATATTCTGCCGTCAACCTAATATGTCATCTGCCACGGGGCCTTATGATGAGCAAAGTGAACCAAACGGATATCGATCGGTTGATTGAACTGGTCGGTGGGCGCGGCAATATTGCGACGGTGAGCCACTGTATTACTCGCCTGCGCTTTGTCCTCAACCAACCGGCCAATGCCAGACCGAAAGAAATTGAACAACTCCCCATGGTGAAAGGTTGTTTCACCAATGCCGGACAATTTCAGGTGGTGATTGGCACCAACGTTGGCGATTACTATCAAGCACTGATAGCGACCACCGGACAGGCGCAGGTCGATAAAGAGCAGGTTAAAAAAGCCGCCAGGCAGAATATGAAATGGCATGAGCAGTTGATCTCCCATTTCGCAGAGATCTTCTTCCCGTTACTGCCCGCGATGATTAGCGGCGGTTTGATCCTCGGTTTTCGTAATGTGATCGGCGATCTGCCCATGAGCAACGGTCAGACATTGGCGCAAATGTACCCTTCCCTGCAAACGATCTACGATTTTCTGTGGTTGATCGGTGAGGCGATCTTCTTCTATCTGCCGGTCGGGATTTGCTGGTCGGCGGTGAAAAAGATGGGCGGCACGCCGATCCTCGGTATCGTGCTTGGCGTAACGCTGGTTTCTCCACAACTGATGAACGCCTATCTACTCGGGCAGCAGGTGCCGGAAGTGTGGGACTTTGGCATGTTCAGTATTGCGAAAGTAGGCTATCAGGCGCAGGTGATCCCGGCGCTGTTAGCCGGGCTGGCGCTGGGCTTTATTGAAACTCGCCTTAAGCGCATCGTGCCGGATTATCTCTATCTGGTGGTTGTACCGGTCTGCTCGCTGATCCTCGCGGTGTTCCTCGCCCATGCGCTGATTGGTCCGTTTGGTCGCATGATTGGCGATGGCGTTGCCTTTGCGGTTCGTCATCTGATGACTGGCAGCTTTGCCCCTATTGGCGCGGCATTGTTTGGCTTCCTCTATGCGCCGCTGGTCATTACCGGCGTACACCAGACCACGCTTGCCATTGATATGCAGATGATTCAAAGCATGGGCGGTACGCCAGTCTGGCCGCTGATTGCCCTTTCGAATATTGCTCAGGCGTCGGCAGTAGTAGGAATTATTATCGCCAGCCGTAAACAGAACGAGCGGGAAATTTCGGTTCCAGCGGCGATCTCCGCTTATCTTGGGGTTACTGAGCCGGCAATGTACGGCATCAACCTGAAATATCGCTTCCCGATGCTGTGCGCGATGATTGGTTCCGGTCTGGCGGGATTGCTCTGCGGCCTGAACGGCGTTATGGCGAATGGCATCGGCGTTGGTGGTCTGCCTGGTATTCTCTCCATTCAGCCGAGCTACTGGCAGGTATTTGCGCTGGCAATGGCTATCGCCATCATCATCCCGATTGTGCTCACCTCGTTTATCTACCAGCGAAAACACCGCCTGGGCACGCTGAACATTGTTTAATTTTCTTCGGGGCGCACTTGCGCCCCCTCGCATTTGCAGGAATAACGTAATGACTAATCTTCCCCACTGGTGGCAAAACGGCGTTATCTACCAGATTTATCCAAAGAGTTTTCAGGACACCACGGGCAGCGGCACCGGCGATCTGCGAGGAGTCACCCTACGCCTCGACTATCTACAAAAACTGGGCGTTAATGCTATCTGGTTGACACCTTTTTATGTCTCCCCACAGATCGATAACGGATACGACGTAGCGAACTATACGGCGATTGATCCCACCTACGGTACGCTGGACGACTTTGATGAACTGGTGGCGCAGGCGAAATCGCGCGGTATTCGCATTATCCTTGATATGGTGTTTAACCATACTTCTACCCAACACGCCTGGTTTCGCGAGGCGCAGAACAAAGAAAGTCCTTATCGTCAGTTTTATATCTGGCGTGACGGCGAACCAGGAATACCACCAAATAACTGGCGTTCTAAATTCGGTGGCAATGCCTGGCGCTGGCACGCAGAAAGCGAACAGTATTACTTGCATCTGTTTGCACCAGAACAGGCCGATCTCAACTGGGAAAACCCAGCAGTACGCACAGAACTGAAAAAAGTCTGTGAGTTCTGGGCCGATCGCGGGGTAGACGGGCTGCGCCTGGATGTGGTGAATCTGATTTCCAAAGACCAGAACTTCCCCAACGATCTGGATGGCGACGGGCGTCGCTTCTACACCGACGGACCACGAGCACACGAGTTTTTGCACGAAATGAACCGCGATGTCTTTACGCCACGCGGATTAATGACTGTGGGTGAAATGTCCTCTACCAGCCTTGAACATTGTCAGCGATACGCGGCACTGACAGGCAGTGAATTGTCGATGACCTTTAATTTTCATCACCTGAAGGTCGATTATCCCGGCGGTGAAAAATGGACGCTGGCTAAACCTGACTTTGTGGCGTTAAAAACATTGTTCCGCCACTGGCAACAGGGAATGCACAACGTTGCGTGGAATGCTTTGTTCTGGTGTAACCACGATCAGCCGCGCATTGTTTCTCGCTTTGGTGATGAAGGTGAATACCGCGTGCCTGCGGCAAAAATGCTGGCGATGGTGCTGCATGGCATGCAGGGAACGCCGTATATCTACCAGGGCGAAGAGATTGGTATGACCAACCCACATTTCACGCGCATTACTGACTATCGCGACGTGGAGAGCCTCAATATGTTTGCCGAGCTGCGCAACGATGGGCGTGACGCCGAAGAGCTATTGGCAATCCTCGCCAGTAAATCCCGTGACAACAGCCGCACGCCAATGCAATGGAGCAACGGCGATAACGCAGGGTTTACTACCGGCAAGCCGTGGATTGGTCTGTGTGATAACTATCGCGAAATCAACGTAGAATCTGCGCTGGCCGATGAATCTTCGGTGTTTTACACCTACCAGAAGTTAATCACGTTGCGTAAACAAGAACCCATTCTGACATGGGGCAATTACCAGGATCTCCTGCCAAACAGTCCTGTATTGTGGTGCTATCGCCGCGAATGGCTGGGGCAAACTTTATTGGTGATTGCCAACCTTAGCCGTGACGTACAGCCCTGGCAACCAACACAAATCAGCGGCGACTGGCAACTGTTAATGCATAACTATGAAGAAGCCTCCTCTCAACCGAGAGCCATGACATTGCGGCCATTTGAGGCTGTCTGGTGGTTGCAGAGATAATTCTTCTCCAGGCCCCGGTAAAGCGAGTATTTCCGGGGCCTTATCTGTCAGCGCATTGTTTTTGTTGGTTTTTTGAACAGAAAATTATTAAAAAATTTACACATCGCTGTAGCGCCCGTCATCCGTACACTCTGCTTTTTACTTTGAGCTAAATCAAAAAAACCTTAAACATCCTTAATGCAAAGCACTATATATAGACTTTAAAATGCCTCTCAACCCAATATGTTGTATCCGTCGACTATACTTGCACCAAGACACACGCCAACAAAGCCGACAAAATTGTGGATAAAGCGGATTGGGATTGCAGTAACTCCCCGTAAAAAGAGCTAAATAAAGCGGGGCGCACTTCCCAACTTTCTGTGTATAACCTGTTCTTAAAAATATGGAGCGATCATGACACCGCATGTGATGAAACGAGACGGCTGCAAAGTGCCGTTTAAATCAGAGCGCATCAAAGAAGCCATTCTGCGTGCAGCTAAAGCAGCGGAAGTCGATGATGCAGATTATTGTGCCACTGTTGCCGCTGTCGTCAGCGAGCAAATGCAAGGCCGCAACCAGGTCGATATCAACGAAATCCAGACCGCAGTTGAAAACCAGCTGATGTCAGGCCCGTACAAACAACTGGCTCGTGCTTACATCGAGTACCGTCACGATCGCGACATCGAACGTGAAAAACGCGGTCGCCTGAACCAGGAGATCCGTGGCCTGGTCGAGCAGACCAACTCTTCGTTACTCAATGAAAACGCCAACAAAGACAGCAAGGTAATTCCAACCCAGCGCGACCTGCTGGCCGGTATTGTTGCTAAACACTATGCACGCCAGCACCTGCTGCCGCGTGACGTGGTGCAGGCGCATGAGCGTGGCGATATTCACTACCACGACCTCGATTACTCGCCGTTCTTCCCGATGTTCAACTGCATGTTGATCGACCTGAAAGGTATGCTAACTCAGGGCTTTAAGATGGGGAACGCCGAGATCGAACCACCGAAGTCGATCTCCACTGCCACCGCAGTAACTGCGCAGATTATCGCCCAGGTTGCCAGCCATATTTATGGCGGCACCACCATTAACCGTATCGACGAAGTTCTGGCTCCGTTTGTCACCGCCAGCTACAACAAGCACCGTAAAACGGCGGAGGAGTGGAGCATTCCGGATGCTGAAGGCTACGCCAACTCTCGTACCATCAAAGAGTGCTACGACGCCTTCCAGTCGCTGGAGTACGAAGTAAATACCCTGCACACCGCCAACGGTCAAACACCGTTTGTAACCTTTGGCTTTGGTCTGGGCACCAGCTGGGAGTCGCGCCTGATTCAGGAATCCATCCTGCGTAACCGCATCGCAGGCCTGGGTAAAAACCGCAAAACCGCCGTGTTCCCGAAACTGGTGTTTGCGATTCGCGATGGCCTGAACCATAAAAAAGGCGATCCGAACTACGACATCAAACAGCTGGCGCTGGAGTGCGCAAGCAAGCGCATGTATCCGGATATCCTGAACTACGATCAGGTAGTGAAAGTCACCGGTTCGTTTAAAACCCCGATGGGTTGCCGCAGCTTCCTCGGCGTATGGGAAAACGAAAACGGCGAGCAGATCCACGATGGTCGCAACAACCTCGGCGTGATCAGCCTGAACCTGCCACGTATTGCGCTGGAAGCGAAAGGCGATGAAGCCACCTTCTGGAAGTTGCTGGATGAACGTCTGCTGCTGGCACGTAAGGCGCTGATGACCCGTATCGCTCGTCTCGAAGGCGTGAAAGCGCGCGTGGCTCCTATCCTCTATATGGAAGGTGCTTGTGGCGTGCGTCTGAATGCCGACGATGATGTTTCTGAAATCTTCAAAAACGGTCGTGCGTCTATTTCGCTGGGTTACATCGGTATCCACGAAACCATTAACGCGCTGTTCGGCGGCGAGCATGTTTATGACAACGAGCAGCTTCGCGCGAAAGGTATTGCGATTGTTGAACGTCTGCGTCAGGCGGTGGATCAGTGGAAAGAAGAGACTGGCTACGGTTTCAGCCTTTACAGCACGCCAAGTGAAAACCTGTGCGACCGCTTCTGCCGTCTCGATACCGCTGAGTTTGGCGTGGTGCCGGGCGTGACCGATAAAGGTTACTACACCAACAGTTTCCACCTTGATGTGGAGAAAAAGGTGAACCCGTACGACAAGATCGACTTTGAAGCACCTTACCCGCCGCTGGCTAACGGTGGTTTCATTTGCTACGGCGAGTATCCAAACATTCAGCACAACCTGAAGGCGCTGGAAGATGTCTGGGATTACAGCTATCAGCATGTACCGTATTACGGCACCAATACACCGATTGATGAGTGCTACGAGTGTGGCTTTACCGGTGAGTTTGAGTGCACCAGCAAAGGCTTCACCTGCCCGAAATGTGGTAACCATGACACCTCCCGTGTGTCGGTGACTCGCCGCGTGTGCGGATATTTAGGTAGCCCGGATGCGCGTCCGTTTAACGCCGGTAAGCAGGAAGAAGTTAAGCGCCGCGTTAAACATTTGGGAAATGGGCAGATAGGTTAAGCCTTCCCCCTCACCCTAACCCTCTCCCTCAGGGAGAGGGGACCGTTCCGTGCCCCTTCTTGACTCCCGACATAATGAGTTGCCTCTAGCCAGTTGGTGTCGTCGCAAGGTGGCAAATGCGTAAGCCTCAGAGGACTTCGCCCCGTACGCACCAGAGCAGTCATGGCGTCAATTGAGAAGCGAAAATGAATTATCATCAGTACTATCCTGTCGACATCGTCAACGGCTCCGGCACTCGTTGCACCCTGTTTGTCTCCGGGTGTGTTCATGAATGCCCCGGTTGCTACAACAAAAGCACCTGGCGGGTAAATTCCGGTCAGCCATTTACCAAAGCAATGGAAGACCAGATCATTAACGATCTGAATGACACTCGTATCAAACGCCAGGGTATTTCCCTCTCCGGCGGCGATCCGCTGCATCCGCAAAACGTGCCGGATATTCTGAAACTGGTACAACGCATCCGCGCCGAGTGTCCGGGTAAAGACATCTGGGTGTGGACAGGCTATAAACTCGACGAACTCAACGCTGCGCAAATGCAGGTTGTTGATTTGATTAACGTGCTGGTCGACGGCAAATTTGTGCAGGATTTAAAAGACCCTTCCTTGATCTGGCGCGGCAGCAGCAATCAGGTGGTGCATCATTTGCGTTAATCACTCATCCAGTCGGACCTCAATGGCCTCTTGTGGGTTGGCCAGTCGTTCCCTGACAGTGCGTAACAAGGCTTCTTCACTATCACTGACAGTGAGCGTTTTTACCGGCATTCGTCCATTTTCCGCAACGTACTGAAACAGCAGCCGCACTGCTTCAGTAGGCGTGATATTTAATTTTTCCAGCACCGCATAAGCCTCATTTTTCAGTTTGTCATCCAGGCGGACGTTAAGTGTGGCCATTATGCCTCCGGTAATTATGAAAAGTGTAATGCATTATAGCATTACATATGCATTACATTCATTTCTGGAAAACGCCTCGCAAAAATGAGGACGATACGCAGGAATATGCCGTGGTGAAAATAGATATTGCGGTGATTTTACGAAGGGAGAAGAAAGCGTTGGGCGGTAACGTTTCACCGCCCAATAAGGAATTAACGATACTTCTGGTGATAGGCGTTGCGGGTCGTTTTCAGTTGCTCTGCGGCGGCCTGTGCTTCTTTGACTTTACCTTCATTAGCCAGCTTCAGCGCGTCGTCAATCTGACCGACCAGAATGTCGAAACCGTGTCGGAAGTCTTTCATCTCCGGGCTGTCCGGTGATTTGCCTTCCAGCTTCGGTGGCGTCGCTTTTTGCGCATCCAGCGCCGCAGCACGCATTTTGGTTAACGCGTCTTTGACTTGCGCCGCGTTATCGGCTTTTTCGACCACTTTTAAATTGTCGTTGAGGGTTTCCATATTATCTTCCAGCTCAGCGGCAAACGACGCCGAACTGAATACCAACGAGGAGACTGCAAGAATAGCTAACAGGCTTTTACGCATTGCTCACTTCCTTTTTTATTTACACTTCATCCTTCACACTACCTCATCGACGGCTACGCTCATTCGCCCGAGTCACGTACTACGAGTACGCTCCCCGGCTCTCATTCACTTTCCGTCTCGATGCAGTGCGAATGATTTTGTGTAATTTTTTAGTTTAAGCGCGGCAGGTCGCGCCAGTTTTTTACTGTCCGGCGATTTTCATCTCCGGTAACAGAACAGAACCACACTGTATATTACTGCGTGTTTCAATATCGTTACCAACAGTGACGATATTGCGCCACATATCTTTCAAATTACCTGCGATGGTGATTTCGCTAACCGGATATTGAATTTCGCCATTCTCTACCCAGAAGCCCGCTGCACCACGGGAATAATCACCGGTAATTGCACTCACGCCCTGGCCCATCAGTTCCGTCACTATCAGGCCGGTGCCCATTTCTTTGAGCATCTGCTCAAAGCTGAGTCCTTGCCCGGCAATACGCCAGTTGTGGATGCCGCCCGCATGACCGGTACTTTTCAGCCCCAGTTTGCGCGCGGAATAGCTGGTCAGCAACCACTGAGTCAGGATGCCATCTTTAATAATATCGCGACGCTCGGTACGCACCCCTTCGCTGTCGAATGGAGTAGATGCCAGCCCTTTCAGCAGATGCGGATGTTCTTCAATGGTCAGCCAGTCCGGCAGAATTTGTTTACCCAGCGAGTCGAGCAGGAAGGTGGATTTACGGTAGACAGCACCACCGGCAATTGCGCCAACCAAATGACCAAACAATCCGGTTGCGACTTCATTGGCAAAAATCACCGGCGCTTTCATGGTGGAAAGTTTACGCGGCGACAGGCGCGATAAAGTGCGGCGAGCGCAGTCTGCCCCAACCCACTCCGGCGTTTGTAGATCGCTCATCGCACGGCCAATGGTGTAGGCGTAATCACGTTCCATATCGCCATTTTCTTCGGCAATCACACAGCTGGAAAGTGAATGACGCGTTGAGCAGTATCCCTGCAACATGCCGTGGCTGTTGCCAAATACTTTGACGCCGTAGTGGCTGTTAAAGCTGCCGCCTTCGGTATTGGTGATGCGTTTGTCCGCCTGCAATGCCGCCTGTTCAGCACGAGCCGCCAGTTCAATGGCTTCATCCGGGGAAACGTCCGCAGGGTGGAACAGGTCGAGATCCGGCGCGTCAAAGGCCAGCAGCTCTTTATCTGCCACGCCTGCGTAAGGATCTGGCGAGGTATAACGGGCAATATCCAGCGCCGCCTGTACGGTGCGGGCAATAGCCTGCGGGCTTAAATCGGTGGATGATGCGCTACCTTTGCGGTTTTGGTGATAAACGGTGATCCCCAGCGCGCCATCGCTATTGAATTCGACATTCTCCACTTCACCATAGCGCGTGCTTACGCTAATGCCGGTGGTCTTGCTGACGGCAACTTCCGCACCGTCCGATTTGCCTGAGGCCAACTCCAGCGCAGTCGAAACTGCTTCTTCCAGAATCTTGCGCTGCGCTTCAACTTGAGAGATTACTTTCATTGCAAGTGCCATAATGTAGAGAGTTTCTCTGAAGTCTAACAGAGAACCGTTTTTCAGTGCGCATCTTAACTGGTAACATTAGCCTCTTTTTTTAAGGAGCCTGACATGACTAAGCAGCCCGAAGACTGGCTCGACGACGTTCCCGGTGATGATATCGAAGACGAAGACGATGAAATTATCTGGGTCAGTAAAAGTGAAATTAAACGTGATGCCGAGGAGCTAAAACGCCTGGGCGCGGAAATTGTTGATCTGGGGAAAAACGCGCTGGATAAGATCCCGTTAGATGCGGATCTGCGTGCGGCTATCGAGTTAGCCCAGCGTATTAAAATGGAAGGTCGCCGCCGCCAGTTGCAGCTCATCGGTAAAATGCTACGCCAGCGCGATGTTGAACCGATCCGTCAGGCGCTGGATAAGCTAAAAAACCGCCACAACCAGCAGGTGGTGCTGTTCCATAAACTGGAAAACCTGCGCGACCGTCTGATCGATCACGGTGATGATGCCATCGCTGATGTATTGAATCTGTGGCCCGATGCCGATCGTCAGCAGTTGCGTACTCTGATCCGCAACGCGAAGAAAGAGAAAGAAGGGAATAAGCCGCCGAAATCTGCACGCCAGATTTTCCAGTATCTGCGCGAGCTGGCAGAGAACGAAGGGTAAGTTTTGTTGTTGATATGAGTATGGTTTGCCGGATGCGGCGTAAACGCTTTATCCGGCAATGCTACTCCAGGCTTAAGCTTCAGAATTACTGCGCAGCTTCCGCCTTCTTCGCCAGACCATCCAGCAGTTTCTGATGAATCCCACCAAAACCGCCGTTGCTCATCACCAGAATATGGTCGCCTGGCTGGGCGGTTTTCACCACCATATCTGCCAACGCATCGACATCACCACTCCAGTGCGCAGGCTGAATACAGGCTTCTGCCACTTCAGCTACCTGCCACGGAATATGCGCCGGTTGCAGCAGGAAGACTTCATCGGCACGACCTAATGACGGTGCCAAATCGTCTTTGCAGACGCCCATCTTCATGGTGTTTGAGCGAGGTTCCAGCACGGCAATAATACGCGCCGTACCACCGACTTTACCGCGCAGCGCCGCCAGCGTTGCCAGAATCGCCGTCGGATGATGGGCAAAATCGTCATACACCGTCACGCCATTCGCTTCACCGCGCAATTCCAGACGACGACGAGCGTTGATAAACGACCCCAGCGCATTAGCTGCATCTGCCGGCGCAACACCAACATGGCGAGCCGCAGCAATCGCCATCAGGCCGTTGTGCATGTTATGTTCGCCAACCAGTGACCATTTCACCTCACCCACTTTTTCGCCGTCCAGCAAGACTTCCCATTCGGAAGCATCGGTGGTCAGCTTTTTCGCCTGCCAGCGCCCCTGCTCGCCCACCTGTTCCTGATCGCTCCAGCAGCCCATCGCCATGGTCTGTTTCAGGTTGATGTCGTTTTCCGGCCAGATAATACGCCCCTGCCCAGGAACAATACGCACCAGATGATGGAATTGTTTCTGGATCGCTTTCAGGTCGTCAAAGATATCGGCATGATCGAACTCAAGGTTGTTGAGGATCAGCGTGCGCGGGCAGTAATGGACAAATTTGGAGCGTTTGTCGAAGAAGGCGCAGTCATACTCGTCCGCTTCGATAACAAAGAAGTCGCTTTCGCCCAGACGCGCCGAAACCTCAAAGTTTCCAGGCACACCGCCAATAACAAAACCCGGTTTATAGCCGCACTGTTCCAGAATCCAGGTCGCCATTCCCGCCGTGGTGGTTTTGCCGTGTGTACCGGCAACGGCCAGCACCCAGCGGTCGCGCAGCACGAAATCGTGCAACCACTGCGGCCCCGACATATACGGAATGTTTTTTTCCAGTACCGCTTCCACACACGGATTTCCACGGGTCATGGCATTACCAATAATCACCAGATCCGGCTGCGGATCGAGTTGGCTGGCATCGTAACCCTGAATCAGCTCAATGCCTTGCTTCTCAAGTAAGGTGCTCATCGGCGGATACACATTGGCGTCCGAACCCGTTACTTCATGGCCTAACTGGCGTGCCAGAATCGCCAGACCACCCATAAACGTGCCACAAATTCCTAAAATATGAATGCGCATACGTCATTATCCTTTTTTAATCTACCGCTCATTTTACGCATATGTCGGGCAAGTGAGAAACGCATTTCAGGATAATCCGTAATTTGCTGGCGCGATTCACCTGAGCGCAACATTCAGATTATTTGTTAAGATTGTTGCGGTCGCTTTACTCCATAAACATTGCAGGGAAAGTTTTATGAAAACGTTAGGTGAATTTATTGTCGAAAAGCAGCACGAGTTTTCTCATGCTACCGGTGAGCTCACTGCTTTGCTGTCGGCAATAAAACTGGGCGCCAAGATTATCCATCGCGATATCAACAAAGCAGGACTGGTTGATATCCTGGGTGCCAGCGGTGCTGAGAACGTGCAGGGCGAGGTTCAGCAGAAACTCGATCTGTTCGCTAATGAAAAACTGAAAGCCGCATTGAAAGCGCGCGATATCGTTGCGGGCATTGCATCTGAAGAAGAAGATGAGATTGTCGTCTTTGAAGGCTGTGAACACGCAAAATACGTTGTGCTGATGGATCCACTGGATGGCTCGTCCAACATCGATGTTAACGTCTCTGTCGGTACGATTTTCTCCATCTACCGCCGCGTTACACCTGTCGGTACGCCGGTAACGGAAGAAGATTTCCTCCAGCCTGGTAACAAACAGGTTGCCGCAGGTTACGTGGTATACGGCTCCTCTACCATGCTGGTTTACACCACAGGATGCGGTGTTCACGCCTTTACCTATGATCCTTCACTCGGCGTTTTCTGCCTGTGCCAGGAACGGATGCGCTTCCCGGAGAAAGGCAAAACCTACTCCATCAACGAAGGAAACTACATTAAGTTCCCTAACGGGGTGAAGAAGTACATTAAATTCTGCCAGGAAGAAGATAAATCCACCAACCGCCCGTATACCTCGCGTTATATCGGTTCACTGGTTGCGGATTTCCACCGTAACCTGCTGAAAGGTGGAATTTATCTCTACCCAAGCACCGCCAGCCACCCGGACGGCAAACTGCGTTTGCTGTATGAGTGCAACCCGATGGCATTCCTGGCGGAACAAGCGGGCGGTAAAGCGAGCGATGGCAAAGAGCGTATTCTGGATATCATCCCGGAAACCCTGCACCAGCGCCGTTCGTTCTTCGTCGGCAATGACCATATGGTTGAAGATGTCGAACGCTTTATCCGTGAGTTCCCGGACGCGTAATCTCCTGCGCCTCTCCACACGGAGAGGCGTTTTTATCGCTGCGCAATGTTGACTCTTGTCACTGGTGAACTCTGACGATTCTCCCACAGCACCGTTAGCCCACGCTGTAAGGCAATAAAAATAAACAACAAAATGCCGATGGCGATTTTCGTCCACCATGAACTCAGCGTACCGTCAAAGTTTATGTAAGTCTGAATGAGTCCCTGAATCGCCACGCCAAACAGCGTCCCCAATACCGTCCCTACCCCACCACTTAACAACGTGCCGCCAATCACCACCGACGCGATAGCGTCCAGTTCCACACCTACGCCTGCCAGCGCGTATCCGGCCTGGGTGTAAATCGAGAAGACAATCCCCGCCAGCGTTGCCAGTCCGGTGGAAAGCATATAAATGCGAATCGTGGTGCTGCGGGTAGAAATCCCCATCAGGTTTGCCGACGTCGCGTTGCCGCCAATGGCATACACCTGATTACCAAAGCGGGTGCGATGCGCGAGGAAAATACCGATAACCACGACCGCCAGCATCAGTAATCCCATCGCGCTTAAACGCCCACCGCCGGGAATTTTCCACGCAAGGCTTGAGAGTGTGTCGTAAATCGGATGGTTAATCGGGATCGACTCTTCCGAAACGAGATAGCTGACGCCACGCAAAAAGAACATTCCCGCAAGGGTAATAATGAATGCCGGGATCTTCAGCGCGTCGATCAGAAGCCCCATAAATGCGCCGAATGCACACCCCATCAGCAGCACCAGCGGGAAGGCCAATAGTGGTGAAATCCCAAAGTCGCCAATCACTTTTGCCAGAAACACGCCGGTAAAAGCGATCACCGAACCGACGGAAAGATCGATCCCGCCGGAGAGGATCACAAAGGTCATACCGACAGCAATAATCCCCAAAAAGGCGTTATCGGTCAGGATATTGCATATCACTCGCGTGGAAGCAAAACCGGGAAACTGCGTCAAGCAGTAGAGATAGCCCAGCACAAAAACGCCGATGGTGATCATCAGTGGCAAGTTACGTTTTATCACGGCTACGCACTCCTTTAATCAGACTGATAAAGCGTTGCGACTGGACAATCAGCACGCAAAGCACCACCACCGCTTTCACCACCTGGTTCATCTCTGGCGGAAAGCCCGAAAGTAAAATCCCGGTGTTCATTCCCTGAATGATCAGCGCCCCCACTACCGAAAGCAGCAGGTTAAAACGCCCGCCCATCAGCGATCCACCGCCGATCACCACCGCGAGTATAGCGTCCAGTTCCAGCCATAATCCGGCGTTGTTGGCATCGGCACCGCGAATATCCGCCGCCACGATAATGCCCGCGATTGCCGCACACAGCCCGCTCAACACGTAGGTAAGCATGACGATGATCCGCGTGTTTACTCCGGCATTTTTTGCCGCCCGAATGTTGATACCAACGGCTTCGATAAACATCCCCAGCGCCGTTTTGCGGGCCAACAGCCAGAACAGGAGAAGCGTCAGCACGGCGATAATGACTGGCGTTGGCAGGAACAGCAGCGATCCACTGCCGAACCACGAGAGATCCGGCGAGTTAAACGTGACGATCTGCCCGGAGGTGATCAGTTGCGCCACGCCGCGCCCGGCGACCATCAGGATCAGAGTGGCGACAAACGGCTGAATTTTGAGGATCGCCACCAGAATGCCGTTCCACAATCCCGCCAGGATGCCGGTGCCAAGGGCGCTTAGCAAAACAATCGGCAGGCTGAATCCCGCCACCGTCATCGCGGCAGTTGTGGCTCCTGCAATAGCCATCACCGCGCCTACTGAAAGATCGATACCGCCAGTGGCGATCACCAGCGTCATGCCAATCGCCAACAGCGCAACGGGTGCTGCACGGTTAAGAATGTCGATGGGGCTACCGAACAAACGCCCATCCTGAAGTACCACCTGCCAGAAATGTGGGGCGACCAGACTATCGACCAGCAACACCAGCAACAGCGCCGCCAGTTGCGGCATTCCCGTCGGCCAGCGAAAACGCCTTTTCGACGACGCGGTGTCAGGGAGAGATTGAGGCATCACACTGTTCTCCTTACGCCGCAATGGCATTCATGATCGCCGGAACGGAAAGCTCTGCCAGCGGGATCTCCGCCACCTGTTTGCGATCGCGCATGATGATCACCCGATCGGCATAGCCCACCAGCTCTTCCAGTTCTGAGGAGATCACCAGCAGCGCCAGGCCATCGGCACACAGCGTTTCAATCAGGCGGATGATCTCAGCATGGGCGCCAACGTCAATGCCACGCGTTGGCTCGTCGAGGATCAGAAATTGCGGACGAGTCAGCAGCCAGCGTGAGAGCAACACTTTTTGCTGATTGCCACCAGAGAGAAACTCTATCGGTTGTTCAGTTGAAGGTGTGCGAATGCCAAGCTGGCGGATAAAACGTTCGGCAATCTCTTGCTGTTCTTTGCGAGAGATCGGCCGTAGCCAGCCGCGCTGGGCTTGTAAGGCAAGGATGATATTTTCCCGCACCGAGGCGGCGGCAATGATGCCATCGGTTTTTCTGTCTTCCGGACAAAAACCAATGCCCAGTACC
>OLSJ01000545.1_pt1 | contig 28676 bp, 22 predicted proteins | sample 1672151 | NCBI WGS metagenome assembly OLSJ01 (sample SAMEA3136653, study PRJEB25190) | human gut metagenome | biome: human gut; feature: human-associated habitat; material: faeces | place: Austria | collected 2013 | reverse complement strand
TGTGGTACTCTATTATCAGAAGAAGAGAACACCCGCGCAAAGAGAGAATGGGGAATCGCCATGTTGAGGATTATCATTGCGGATGATGAATTTGATATTGTTGAGTTATGCCGTGCGCTAATCACCTATCCCGGTGCAGAGATAGTCGGTGAAGCGTGCAATGGCATAGAACTGTTGAAAAAGATAGAGGAACTCCATCCAGATGTTGTCATTACGGATATTTGTATGCCGGGCATGACCGGACTGGAACTGATCGAACGCGCCAAGCAGGAATTCCCGGCTATAAATTTTATTGTGATGAGCGGCTATACCGAGTTCCAATACGCGCAGACAGCACTGCGTTTCGGCGTATGGGATTACCTGCTCAAGCCGCTCAAGAAAGCCGAACTGAACCGAGCACTCGAAAAACTGGATCATGAACTGTGCGAGCGGGCCGAGCAGCGGCAGCAGGCAGCCCGTGTACAGAATGAACTGCAGGAGAGTATGGATACCCTGCGGGAGCAATACGTGCATACTGTATGGAAGACCGGACATACGCCGACACGTTCCCAACGGCATGGCGGTGAGTTGTTTGTGCTGGATAACACAAAACTGCAGTGTGTGACCTTCTGCATTGACAGCAATTTTACGGCATCGTCCGATGAGGCCGGTTCACTGGTCAATCAGGCGAGCGATACGCTCGAGCACATTCGAGCGCTTGCACAGGAGCACAGCACTCTGCTAGCGGCGTTTTCTGATCATCTGGATACAGTATGCCTGCTGTCCTATTCCGCAGAGCAGGCTGAATCCGAAAGCGAGACGCTGCTCCGTGCTATTAGACAGGAGATTCGCAGCCTGAACAGCGTCAATCATCTGATCCATTTGACCGGTGCAGCAAGTAAGCTGTTGGACGGCGATACCGAAAATATTCCGACTGCGGTAGAGCAGGCGAAAACAGCGCTCAAGTGGCGTCTAGAAAAGCGGCAAAGCTCGGTGCTGGTGTTCAATGAACAGACCGATGCTGCATTGCGGGAAATCGTCATGTTTTATACCGGCGAGTGGGAAAACTCGCTGAGTGATGCGGTGGAGCACATGGATACGGACAGTGCCGCTGCCCTCATTCGCCGGGTATGGAGCAAGTGGGAAAGCGAGAATATCGTACCAGGCAGCCGCTGTTTTCTGCTGGAGCAGATGCTGTCCTGCCTTAATGATGCGGCAGAACAGCTGCCGCGTGATGAGCAGGCCCGGGCACCTCGGCTGCTAGAGCCGTTTGACGTACTGTGCGGCGGTTATTCCTGCGAAGAACTTGCAACACGGTTTGTAGATCTGACTACGCAGATGCTCGAGAACTGCCGTCAGTTTGTGCAAAATCGGGAGAATAATGTGATTCGACAGGCAAAAAACTTTGTGGTGCAGCATTATGCAGAGAGCATCTCTCTGGCGCAGGTAGCAAAGCATGTGTGCCTGAGCACATCGTATTTCAGCACGCTATTCAAGACCGAGACCGGTGTTGGATTTGTCGAGTATTTGCAGCATATCCGCATTGAACAGGCGAAGAAGCTACTGAAGACCTCAAAGATGCGCATTGCAGATATTGCTGAGAAAGTAGGCTACCGCGATATCAAGTTTTTCAACAAGATTTTTGTAAAGGAAACTACGGTTACTCCGTCTGAGTACCGTAAATTCTATTCATAAGGCTGGAAGCACCATGAAATATTGGAAAGAGATTCGCAATCAACGAAGTGTATGGCTGTTTGCGGGCGGCTTTGTGCTGTTGCTGGGTGTCATGACAGGAATGCTGTGCACGCTCGGCAGACGTAGCATTATACCAATATGCGGTATCACGGCAGCTCTGCTGGCGATGGCCATCAGCTATACAGCGGAACTACGGTGTAATATTGGCAGACGGCGTGCATTAGAAAATATGCTGGCAGATGGCGATACGGATTACCTTGAACCGGAGGAAAAAGACCGTCTGCTGCACATGGATGACCAGGAAATGCTTGAGCAGGTGTTTGACAAGCTGCATGAGGTATCTATTTCACGAGCGCTGAAGACCGAAGCCGAGTTGCACGCGCTGCAAAACCAAATCAATCCGCATTTCCTGTATAACACACTGGAAATTATCCGCAGTCGCGCTATGCGGCGAGGTAGCGCGGATGTAGCGGAGATGGCCGAAGCACTTGGCATGCTGTTCCGCTACTGCATTAACAGCCCGGGAGAACTGGCTACGCTGGCACAGGAATTGGACAATGTACATCACTATTTGCTCATTCAGCGGTATCGCTATGGCGATCGCTTCACCTATGAGGAGCATATCGAGAATGAAGACGTAATGGACAGCAGTCTGCCTGTTATGACACTGCAGCCGCTGGTAGAAAATGCGCTGTCACATGGTATTAACCGCCGGGTAGACGGCGGTAAGATCACCATGCGTGTGGAAAGTATAGGAAGTCGTCTGCAGATTTCAGTGGAGGATAACGGTGTCGGTATTGCCGAAGACGAACTGCACCGTGTGCGCAAAAATCTGAGGGAACGCAGCGGTCCGATTGAACGCAGAGCAGACAGTTCTCGGTCAACAGGTATTGCGCTGCGCAATGTCAACCGCCGTATCCAGTTTTATTTTGGCATGCAGTACGGTGTGGATGTGGCTAGCACGCAGGATATCGGTACAACAGTTATCGTAACACTGCCGCAGATGAGGGGAAATTAAACCATGAAACAGGAGATTCTTTATCTGGAGCAGATTGTTACTGCACAGCCATCCGGACAGAATCTGGAGTATGTTTCCCTGTCCCTTCGAGCGGGTGAAATACTGGGTGTTACGGGTATCAGCGAAAGCGGTGCCTCTGTACTGGCGGATGTACTGTGCGGCAAGTTATGCCCGGCTTCGGGCACGATCTATCTGGATGGCGTTCCGGTCAGCTACCGTTCGGAGAACGAAGCCCGCAAGCTGGGAATTTACGAGATTACCCATCAGGCTTCCGTAGTGAATGGTATGACAGCAGCGGAAAATCTGGCCGTATTACGTAGATTCTCATGGAAGAATCTACTTTTACGCCGAAAGAATATAGCTGAAATGTCCAAACAAGTGTTTGAACACTATGGCATCGGCTGTGAGCCGCACGCCTGCGGCAGCAGTCTGACAAACGAGCAGCGGCTTGAAATCTCTATCTGCCGTGCACTGCTGTGCGGTGCAAAGGTGTTGGTCTGCCGGGAGGCCGGTGAGGGTCTTGACAGGGACGAACTGATACGGTTTGCCGCCTTCCTACATCAGCTGCGGGATGAAGGCGTATCGGTCATTGTATTTAATTCCAGTGTATTTAAGGTGCTGCAATATGCGGATCGTATCGCGGTGATGCGCAGCGGTATGATATGCTGGGAACGTCTGCGGAAGGATATGACAGCTTATGGTATTCATCAGCGCCTGCGTATTTCATCAATGGTGGTGTCTCCGAAGGAAAGGACCGTGCCGCGTCTGTATCTCTCGCTGCAGGAAATCAGTCTGATAGATAATGATATAGCGCCGTTTTCTGTAGATTTATACACTGGGCGAGCCTCAGGGGTGCTGTGCTGCGGTTTAAATGGTAGGGGTATCATATACCGTATGTTTTCCGGACAGGGGCAGACGGAAGGTATTGCAATGCAGGACGGCCGGATGTACCATTTAGCTGATTGGCGGCAGCGACATGCAGGTGAGATTTGCTGTATGGGACCGCGCTTTTGGGAGAAGGACGTGTTTGAGAATCTGACAGCGGCAGAGAATATCGTATTCCGGTCGATGAATCGTTTTCGTGAACGCGGTGATGTGATCAATCGTCGAATGCTGCGGCTAGCGCTGCGTGATTTTGCAGCAGAGATGGGCTTTGATCCGGAAGGGTTGGACGTATATCCGCGTCACCTGTCCAATCGTATGCGGAATCAGCTTGTGCTGCTGCGTGTCATGTTTGCACCGGTTGGTCTGCTGGTATTGGACTATCCTTTTTATACCATTGATGAGCAGATTAAAGCGGAATTGCTGCACTGTATTGCGGTACTTCGCGCACGAGGAACCGCCGTGCTGTGGAGCTCCAATGACCGCTCAGTGCTGCAGGATAACTGTGAAAGTGTTACGGTGTTGTGAATAAAGCATGCCTTATAAAAATGAACTGCAGATAGCGTATAATCAAGTTCGCAAAAGCAATCACCTATTTTTACCGTCCATTAACCGTCCGAACGCTTTGGACACCATTGGATTTTCCCAATTCCTAGCGTTCCGAAAAGCAGAAACCGACCCAAACGGGACGGTTTTACACGATATTTTGTCGGTTGAAACAGTTTCACAAGCGCTACGAACCAAAAGGTCGGGGGTTCGAATCCCTTCTGGCGTACCAGATCAACCGGTTATTTCGTAAGAAATGACCGGTTTTTCTTATTTTCTGTACAAATAGAAATCGAAGAAAAAATTTTTACCGTCTATTTACCGTCCATGCGGACATAGCAAAAGCCTCAGACATTTTATCGTCTGAGGCTTTTGCTATGTCTCTCTTTTGTTAAAAGTGGTTTTTCAAATCGATAGCGTATAATCAAGTTCGCAAAAGCAAATAGGCAATAGACAAGCCATCAGGGCTCCTGTAAAATGATAGTTGTCGAAAAAATCATGATATAAAGGAGAGACCCTAATGGCTCACAAAAAGAATACCACAAATCTGACAGAATTGCTACTGCAATGTGTGACGCAGCCGGATCCGATGTTGAGTATGCTGGAATGGCTGTGTACAGAACTGATGGAGGCAGAGGTCAATCAGCAGCTGGGAGCAGAGAAAAGCCAGCGCACGGACGGCAGGAGCGGATACCGCAGTGGCTATCGTCCACGCCGAGATGGGAACAATGTACCTCATGGTGCCCAAGGTTCGTCAGGGCGGCTACATTCCGTTCTTCGTCACGGAGTGCAAGCGCAGTGAAGCCATGCTCGTACAGGTGGTTCAGGAAGCCTTCGTGCAGGGCGTGTCTACCCGGAAAATGGAGAAGCTGGCGCATAGCCTCGGCATTGAAAATCTATCCAGAAGCCAGGTCAGCGAGATGACAAAAGGACTGAATGAGCAGGTCGAGAAGTTCCGTAATCGCTCTCTTGCCGGTACGGTGTACCCGGTTCTGTGGATGGACGCACTGTATGAAGAAGTTCGTGTAGATGGCAGAATTGTCAGCATGGCGGTGCTTATCGTGTGCGGTGTGGACGGAAATAGACATCGAGACATCATTGCCGTTGAACCCATGACCGAAGAATCAAAGAGCTCCCATGGAGTGCTGTTTCAGAATTTGAAGGACCGTGGTCTGTCTACGCCTAGGCTTATCATTTCAGATGCTCACTCCGGGCTGGTTTCGGAAATCCGTGAGTCCTTTCCCGGCGCCTCGTGGCAGCGCTGCAAGGTGCATTTCATGCGGAATATTCTTGTCTATGTGCCGGAAAGCCTTTGCCGCGGTACTAAAGGAAATCTGGCTGGCGCCCACGGCGGAGCTGGCGAGAAAGCGGGCATATGATGTGATCGACTCCTACGCCAAACGCTTTCCGAAAGCGGTTCAGTGCTTTGAAGATGGGTTGGAAGATTCTCTGGCCTTCTATACATTCCCCATACTGGACGCGCGAAAGAACATGATTGAAAAATTGAATCGTGAAATTCGGAGACGTACCAGCGTGGTTGGAATCTTTCCGAATGAAAGTTCCTATGTTCGCCTGGTGACAACGTATCTCATGGAATACGCTGAGGACTGGTCTGCCTCAAAAGCTTATCTCAGCCAGGAATCCATTGCGGCAACTCTGACCACCGCAGCCTAACTTCATTTTTTCAGGAGCCCTTTTTGCGAACATTACTTGACGCGGTCCAAAAAGAAAACAAGAAAACAACAAAAAGACAGCTCTCGCTGTCTTTTTGTTGTTCTAAGTAAATTTTCAAATCGGCATACGATTCAAAATCGTTGCCAATTCTGCTCTTGTCAGTGTGCTCTTCGGTGACAGCTTCCCCTGATCATTGCCGCTCAGCAGTCCATGCTCGATACAATACTGCATGCCTTCCTTCGCCCAATCCGAAACATTCGCTGCATCGCTGAACTGATCCAATGTTTTGCTGCCGGAGGCAATCGTCAAATTCTCTGCCTTTGCATAATTTGCCGTCATAACCGCAAACTGCTCACGTGTAATAGCAGCATTCGGTGCAAAGGTTGTATCCGAGGTACCCGAAACAATCTTGTTGGCTGCTGCCCAACCAATATACGGTGCCGCATAGTGTGAAGACACAACATCCTTAAACTTTGCAGCCGAAGCTGTATCGCCCTGAGCACCTGCTGCACGTCCCAGAACGGTTACAACCATGCCGCGTGTTGCTGCTGTATTCGGGCTGAATGTCATTGCCGAGGTACCCGTAAACCATCCGCGGTTTACTGCATTCTCTGCGGCATTCTTTGCCCAATGATTGTTCAGGTCTGTAAAAGTACCTGTCTGCTTCTCAACCTTTTTGCCTTCATAGTACAGACTGCCGTCCGAACCGCGCGAATATTTAGAGAAAAACTGCGACCAGATCATATCTGCTTCCGTTGGAATATAGGCGTGCGGGGAGTTATCTACAACCGTGTACTGCACCAACGGAATATTACTGCCGGCTGCGGTATATACCGAAGTCGTATAGCGTCCCGATACATCCTTACTCTGACTGGAAGGTGTGCTTTCTGTACCATTCCGTGCTGTCCAGTGAGCTACCGCCTGTGCATTCGAGCTGACATTGCCTGCCGGTGCACCTGTCGTAAAATCAGCGCCGCCATCTACATCATAGATACCCTTGAACATCCAAGTCGGCAGAAGCTCACTGCACTCATTTGCCGGTGCAGTCGTTCCAATCGACATCGTCGGAGCCATATTATTGTTGCCCGGTGCACCACGGTACGAACCAGAATTATGTCCTACCGGCGCGATTGCCGCAAACAGTTCTGCTGCGTCCAGGCCTAGCGCCCACGTCATCGTTGCGCCGTTTGAATGTCCGGTTGCATAAACGCGCGTGCTGTCAATGCTGTATCTCTTTTCTGTCAGAGAGATCAACTGTCGAATAAACGAAACGTCATCTGTTGCCGTCTCTGTCAGCTTATAGGAATATGTGTGCCATACCGGCGCCAATACTTCACCGCGTGTCGGAAAGTCATTTACATATGCCTGTGGGAATACAACGATAAAACCATTCTTCTCTGCTACATCCTGCCAGCGGCTGTCACCCGTGAAAGCATGAATCGCACTCGAATAACCATGGATTGCCACTACCAGCGGCACACCAGTTCCTGCCTTATAATCAGAAGGCACATAAGTATACCAACGGCGAATCTTGCCGTCAATCTTCTCTTCCGAATAGAAGAAACCGGTCTTGCCATTGTTGGTATGCGATACTGTCATCTCCAGACGACCGCCCGGATCGCCCACAAAGCGCTGTACACCAGCCAGGAACTGACTGTACAGAACCTCAGGCGTTATCTGCGCTGCATGAGCGCTGTCTGTCAGCCAGACACGAGCTGCTTCATTCTCATAAACTTTCTGCGCATAAGCGTTCGATGTGCCCTGTTTTGCTCCATTCGCCTTGATCCAGTATTCTGCAACCTTTGCATTATTTTTCGAGCTATCAGCCGCATCTACCAGCCACATGGGCACCGGCACTTCATTATTCTTGATATTGTTTTCCGTTTGTCCCGCCATGCTGCCCGCCTGTACAAATGGATAACTGAGCGTATTACCGATTTGTTCAACCATCGCATCCGGCACAGCATATCCGTTCACCGATGCTGCACCGCAGACCAGTGCAGGCCAGGTCATTGCAAATTCCTGCGCTGCGGCACCGCCTTCGTCATAACCGACTACATAAAAGGCGCGTTCATTCAAATTAAATGCGGCATCCTTCTGCTTATTCTTGCTATGGAAGTTATCCGATACTGCTTTCAGATAAGCGGCTTCATCACGCCCATCTTTGCCATCCAGATTCCAATCCTGCCCATCTTCTGCCTCTGCAAAAGCAAGTGCAATACCGTATTTTTCACTGACGGCCTGCCAGGCCTGTCCCAACGACGACTGCGTAAATACTTTCGCCGTCATATCCTCCGGGACAGCGATCATCACACCGGTGACGCACTGCTCGATCGTAGACGGCAGATATACGCTGTACTCACCCAGATTTTCTCCGGCAGTCTGATCGTGGAACATGCCAGTCACTGAACCTGCATACGGATGATTCGGATCCTGCGGCTTCTGCTGTGCCACCGCTGATGCGTTGACAGCCAGCATGGAACCGATCAGCACAAATGCTCCTGTTCGTTTCCATATCGTAGTGCTCATTGCAATGCCTCCTCACTTATTCTCCGATGTGGATCTTACATAACCAAACTATACCTTAGATCCTTGAGAAAAGCGATGGACGCAATTATAATTTTTTGCACTATTCCACACTCGCAGCCGGATAATACAACTGCTGTATTTTTTCCATAGCCTGCTGCGGTGTGCACAATTCTAACAGTGCCTCTCGATAATACTGATAGATTTGCTTCATATATCTGCTCTGTTCCGGTGTCAGGGCAGTCTCTGGTGCATCATAGCCATCCAGCACCAGTGCAGGATCAATACCGTATTCAGTCAATTTCCGTGTCAGGATATCCCGAATACTCTCGTCCTCATATGCCGGTAGAACCAGATTTTCCGCCAGTGTTGCTGCACCCTGCTTCCCGCACAAGTATTGTACGAATGTCCATGCTGCTTCCGGATGCTGTGTATTTCTGTTGATACATATCGGCGTCAGCATCATGGCATTGTACGGTTGATCTGTTCTCCAATTTGGCTTTTCTGCAACTCCCCATGCAAAATGAAAACGATCTCTGTCATTCTGCAGATAGTTTAGGTACCATGTTCCATGCACAAATAATCCGTAATTTCCGGTTTCAAACATACGCTGCGATGCACTGTAACTCTCGCAAACCGAAAACGGCAGAATATACTTTTTCCGTTGCATTGTACGCAGCAGCTCCATACCATCCTGCAGCAACTGTATATTCTCCTTGCTGCCACTCCATGACCGATCCCGCATATATTGTAATATCTGTGTTTCATTCAACAGAAAGCAGGCCGCAAACTGACCGGACCACAGGTTTTCTGATACCTCTCCGGTATATTGCATAAAGTCTATCCACGACATAGTATCAGTCGGATACTCCACACCTGCCATGTCCAGTAAATCCTTATTGTAATACAGTAAAAACTTATCTCTGCGATATGGCAGTGCAAGCAGCTCTCCGTCTCTGCCGCGCAGCACATCAAGCCCGGGATAATGCTCTGTTGGCACGCCATCTCTTCGGATATAGCTATCCAACGGCATTGCCAGGTTGCGATCCGTAATTTGACTGAGTTGATCCAGTTGATTTACATAAATGACATCCACTGTTTCTCCGCTGTCCAGCAACGCGGTCAAACTGGAATTATAATAAGTTGGTGGATAGCTGATTACATCAATTTTGATATCAGGATGATCCTTTTCAAAATTTTCGATTAGCTCTCTATCGTATATAACCACATCATAATCCCATAGCACGACCCGCAAAGTAATCGATTCATCCTCTGACTGCACTGGTCGCTGCTGCTTAGAGACCCCTATAATGCTCATACCTACAGCCAGTAAAATGATTAGTCCTATCCATCTTCGTTTCATTTGCATTCCTCTGCCGATATTCCTTTGCGCCAGTCTCCCGGTGTTACGCCGGTAATACGCTTAAAAATTCTGCTGAAATAGTATTGGTCTGAAAAACCAGTTCTTAATGCAATGCTGTAAATTTTATCATTTGTTTCCCGCAGCATTTCCTTTGCGCGTTTGATGCGAATGTGTGTCACATACTCCGTAAAATTCTTACCTGTATTGCGCTTCATCAGCGCACTGAGATATCCCGGTGTCAACTCCAACTCCTCTGCAATCTGCTGTACGGATAATTCTTCTGCAAAACGCTGTTCGATCTGCGTACATGCTGCTGTTACCGCCAGATTTCTTCCTGCAGATTCCCGTTCCGCATCCCAAAACCGATGTACATCACGTTCAATAGATTCGAGCCATGCTGACACCTCCTCCTTGCTCTTTATCTTCAACAGCTCCTGCATAGAACGCAGGCTGTTCGGCATGACCGCTGCAGCATCCTGTCCGAGTCGCTCCATTGCTTCTCTGACACCAGTATATACCTCTACCGCATATTCCAGTGCAGTCCTGAACGACCGCACTTCTGCATGCCTTTTCGCCATCATCAGCAACTGATCCATTTGCTGCCGATCGAAGGCCACGCAGGCAGCTGTCATCTGTGTACGCAGTTTCTGCTCCTGCTCCATATGCTGATATTCCGCTGTTACGATTATATTGTCCGTCCAAAACCGATTCTGCACCGCTGCAGCAGCCTCTCTTGCTGCCCGACTCAGCGACTCCGGTCGTGCATCACTTTGCGCCAAACCAATAACACACGAAATATCCAAATACCGCAGCAGCATTTTTTGAAGGCGCTCTGCTACACTCTGTACAAACGAGTCTGTTGATTCGAACTGAGACTGTACGCTTGCAAAAACATACAACTCTCCTGTTTTGCCATCTGCATAATATGCAGTCATTACATCTCCTACAATCTCTTCCGCAATGTTGCGAACAGAAAACTGCAGCGTGTAGCAGTCCTCATCCGAAACCTCCTCAAAGCGGTATATCTCCCCTGCTTTGATCAGCATACACCAGACTGGTGCCGTCTCCCAGTCAATGCCCGCATTCTTCATCTGCTGTGCAAAATCTGTTTCATTCAAATAAAAATGTCCAATCAGTTCCCTCAAAATGCGTTCCTGCACCGGCTGCATCGTGGTGATTTCTTCCTGCTGAGCTGTTTGATTCGCGTTCGACAGCACATCCAGCAGCTTGCACGGTTCCAATTCCAGCTTCAACAAATAATCTGCTGCACCCAACCGCATCGCCTCACGCACCAGCTGAAAATCGTCATAACCGCTCAATACAATCACATACATCTGTATTTTCTCTTTTTGCAGTGCGCGCAGTAATACAATGCCATCCATCCGCGGCATTTTCATATCCGTGATTAAAATATCCGGTGCCGACCGGCGGCAGATCTCCAGTGCCTGTTCACCGTCCGAGGCTTCGCCGATCAGCCGATATCCATGTTCCTGCCATGCAATCAACGATTTTAAGCTGATTCGCATCATTGCGTCATCATCCACAATCAAAACAGAAAGCGGCTTCAATCTTCTTCCTCCTGTTCCCTACGCAGCAGTGGTAATGCCAGACGCATTACCGTTCCCATTCCCAGTTTTGTATCAAAAGACAGGCCATATTGTTTTCCCCAACGAAGCTGGATTCGTGTCTGTACATTGCGCAGTGCCATACCGTGACTGCCGTTCGGTATCGCCTCTGCATCGACTATGCTCAGTTTTTTTCGCAGCTCCACAGCCTTCTCCTCCGCAATGCCGCAACCATCATCCACTACCGAAAGCAGCAACACATCTTCCTGCTTTTCAGCCATAATTCTCAAAGTACCGCCTGTCGGTCTGCTGCCGATACCATGCAGTATTGCATTTTCTGCAAGTGGTTGAAGTACAAATTTTAATACAGAGCACTCCATCAGTTCCTGCGGCACCTGCATCTCAATGCACAGTTTTCCTTTCAAACGGGTATCTTGAATATATAAATAACTCTCCAGCAGGCCAATTTCCTCTCGCAAGGGTATCATTTCTTCGCTTCCTGCCAAATTTGCACGAAGCAGCCTTCCCAATGCCTCTATCATCTCTGCAATGCTGTTCTTTCCTTGCAGCGTCGCCATCAGGCGGATTGAATTCAGTGTATTATACAGAAAGTGCGGATTGATCTGAGACTGCAGCATATACAATTCCAGTCGCTGCTTTTCTTCCTGCTGATGCAGTAAACGCTGAATATCATCTCCCATATCCTGCAGTCTTCTATCCACCTCATCAATCTCACTGCTGCCTCGAACCATCGTTACCGTATGTGTAAAATCTCCACTGGATAAGCGGCGGATATGTGCTGTCAGACGTTCAATAGGCAGTGAAATATTTTTCGACAGAAATACCGATAGCGCCACCAGAAATCCTGCCACAACTGCAACAAACAGACAGCCGGCGCTGATCAATGTCCATATTTGCTGTCCAAGTGCAGTTTCAGGTTTCTGCTGCAATTTCCATCCGGTAGATGGTATATCAACCGAAAGCAGTTTGGTCTGCTCTTCCGAAGCAGGCTCTGTTCCGGCAGAAAAAAGCAGCTCACCCTTCTCATTGTACAATCCTAGATGTTCATCATCAAGCAGCAATATTTCGGTTAATTCGTCCGCAAACAAATCCGGTGAAAACAGTATCAGCAAATCTCCCAGGCTCTGCCCTGTACTTTCATTTGTAATGTGCCGGTAATACGGAATCACCATTGTATTTTCCGTCAATGTTGTGAGATTTCTAGTTATTCCGTCCCACTGCGGAGATTTTTGTTCATGCTCCATGGCGAATCGTATCTGTGCCTCATCAATCAGATAGCCTTCTGTTCCTGCGCGCAGGTCAATTCCGTTATCTCCCATCAGGATAAATGCAAGCATATATCGTGTGATTGGTCGATAAGAAAACTGCTCCCGCAAAATCTGCGCCGCCGCATGACTTGTTTCATCGTATATTGCAGCCTGTTCACTGCTTCGATACATCAAACTGCGTATTGTCTCATCCCGTACGGTCCAGCTCACGAATTCATTCACCTGCGTAATGCGGCTTCCTATTTTTTCTGCTGCGTGTTCTAATAAAATTCGCCGTTCATTCTGCATCTGACGCTGCATTTGTCTCTGTGTGGAATAAAGATAACAGCCTAAAAACAAAAATGTCGGTACTAATGATATCAACAAAAAATATCCCAGTAATCTGCGCTGCAGCACGTTTTTCACACCGTTCACCATACACTTTTTATTCCATAATATATTTTTTCTTATTCTACTTTTATTATAACACACGCCCCATTTCTCTTGCCAGTCCATTCTTCTTTATCCATCTTATGAAATTATATAAGATGGCTTCTACCGTTTTTATTCGCTAAATTTCCGCATTAAACTTTACACATCTCCAAGTCGGTTGATTTGATTCTCTAAAGCTAAATATCATCTACAGAATACTACAGATGTTTCGACTAACGCTTCCTGCTGCCGAGCGCGTAGCGGACTTTCACCGCCTATTCGTTGTCCATGCTGGGCGCACCAATCAAAACCCATGCCAATTCCGTTGAAAAGGCATGGGTTTCGCAATTTACAGAACAAATTTCAATTCTTCGATCTCTGATTTATCCTTCAATGTAATCGGCTGAATGCCGAGTTTTTCAAACTGCTTGCGCACAGATATATAATAAATAATAGCGAAAGACGTTGTACTATGTACTATTTCCATCCCATTCTCTTACCCAGTTCCATCATGCTGATACCGAACCGCTCCGACGCTTGCAATTTTTGTTAAACCTATTTGTCTAACTTTTTGAGGCACTTCAATGTGCGGAAGTTCCTCTATTCTGCTTTCATGTGCGGTACGGTGTCCGAACGAAGTCGAATATATCGCCTTCTGCAGCGCGGACAGAAGTGCCCGTGCAACCACGACCGCGATCACGATGTTCGGAGGCGAGGTCATCAGCTTAGGCAGGTTTGCCACAAATGCCGAAACCAGTGCATCGCCCTCCTCCATCAGTTCGTCGTTGCGATTCACACGAGTCGTTCGGAAAATACGGAGCGGAGCGTGCACTGCGTGCAACGGCGTTTGACGGTTCTCGGTTTGCATCGATTTTTTGATTATTACGCACATTTCTTTTATTAAAAATTGTGCATTATCAACCACTCATTTTACCTATCGCACAAAATATATTTAGTTTTTTATATATAGTATACAAGAATTTCTTGCCATCCTTGTTAATCCGTGCTATGATAACAGATGCGGCAACGCCTTGCAAGGATGTGGATTTCGAAGCACGATCTCTGTAAAGCAGGCAGGCTGCACTCTAAACAATCCTATCCGCTTGCAGCAGGCCGGAAAACGCAGCTTGATCAGGTGCATTTTATTGGGGCGGCTGTAAATTGGAAGCGAAACCAGAGAAGGAGAGAATGTTTCGTGAAAACCAATCCAACCATGCAGGCAGAGGCGGTTCTGCCTACACGACCTGTTTCCGAAAACGGAAAAATCAATATTCTGACACGCCTGGCTTACGGCGGCGGTGACGTAGCGTGCAACGTTGTCTACGGCATGATCGCCACGCTGCTGACCCTGTTCTATACCGACTATGCCGGTGTTTCCGTCGCAACCGTAGGTCTTGTCATGCTGATCTCGCGTTTCTTTGACGGCGGCTCGGATGTTGTCATGGGCTTCATTGTGGACCGCACCCATTCCAAATGGGGACAGTCCCGTCCGTGGATCCTGTGGATGTCGCTGCCGTATGCGCTGAGTGCGATCCTGCTGTTCAGCGTACCGCACACCAACGCCACGATCCAGTTCCTGTACATCTTTGTCACCCATAACTTCTGCACGACCATCTGCTACACAGCGATCAATCTGCCGTACGGCTCGCTGTCTGCCATGATGACCCGCGACTCCAAGGAGCGCGATCTGCTGTCCGTATTCCGCATGGGCCTGTCCCCGATGGGCCGTATCATTGCCGTCACCTGCACCATGCCGCTGATCAAGCTGTTCGGCGACGATCAGTCTGCCTGGATCAAGGTAATGAGCATCTGGGCCGCAATCGCTTTTCTGCTGCTCATCACCTGCTTTGTCAAGTGCGAGGAAACCGTACACATCGCAGCCCGCTCGGAGGAAAAGGTTCCGGTCGGCCGCAGCCTCAAGGCACTGGTCACCAATCAGTATTTCTGGGCTGTCCTGCTGCTCTGGATGTTCCAGAGCACCAATCAGGCTGTTGTCGGCACGATTCTGCCGTACTACTGCAAGTATGTGTTCCATAACGACTCGTGGATGTACAGCACGCTGTATCTTTCCGAAACCATCGTTCTGATCGTATTCACCTTCCTGTGTCCGCTGCTGCGCGATACGCTCGGCAAGCGCAACATGATCGTAGCAGGCGCTGTCCTTGTACTGATCAGTCAGGGACTGTTCTTCCTCAACACCACCAGCTTCAGCTGGTGCCTGTTCACCACCATGCTGCGCGGTGTCGGCGAAGCACCGCTGTGCGCCTTTGTATTCGGCATGATCGGTGACGTTGTCGAGTTTGGCCAGTGGAAGCACCACATCCGTCAGGAGAGCTTCATCTTCGCAGGCGGTTCGGTCGGCACCAAGCTGGGCACCGGCATCGCACAGGCAAGCATTGCAGGTATTATGAGTCTGTGCGGCTATATTTCCTCGACCGGCAGCGCTGTTGTGCAGTCGCAGTCCGCAATCAACTCGATCATCAACATCTATATGTTTGGCCCGCTGCTGATCTTTGTCGGCGTCCTGATCGTCGGCCTGCTGTATCAGCTCGACAAAAAGTATCCCGCTATCATGAAAGAACTTGCAGAGCGCGAAGCGCGCGGCGAGCTGTAACTTTCTGATCTTCATATTCCCTCAACCGTTCCCGGCATGGCTGCAAAGCTGTGCCGGGAATCTGTTTCTCGCCCTGCCCGCACCGGTCGGCAGGGCGTTTTCCGTCTGTGCACCGTGTCCTCCTTGCCGAGAAGCGGATATTCACAAAAAGTTTATCTCTGCGGCATTGCGGCTGTCCGCTCTCCTGTATATAATAAATGCAGAGCACATTCCTGTGTCTCCCCTCCCGATTACCGAACGATTCAGATAAAGGAGCACCCGTATGTCAACCAACAACCTGTCCACTCCCGCCTCCGGCCGTTTTTCCCTCAGCGCCGCGGCACTTCACATTCTCGCCATGGTGCTGATGCTGATGGATCATCTCTGGGCGACCCTCCTGCCCGCGCAGGACTGGCTGACGTGTGCCGGACGGCTGGCCTTCCCCATCTTCGCATTCATGGCGGTGGAAGGATATTTTCACACCCACAGCTTCCGGAAATACGCCCTGCGACTTGCGCTGTTTGCCGTGCTCTCCGAAGTGCCATTCGACCTGATGTACGGCGGAACCTGGTTCTATCCGGTGCACCAGAACGTGATCTGGACGCTGCTGCTCGGTCTTCTGAGCATTCATCTGATGGAAACCGTGCGCAAAAAGCAAAAGACATGGCTGTATCTGCTCACCGCCCTGCTTGTTGTGCTGATCGGCACAGTGCTGGGCACCCTGAGCATGGTGGACTACTACGGCACCGGCGTGCTGACGATCTTTATCTTCTACTTCTTCCGCGGACGGAAGTGGTGGTGTCTGGCAGGACAGCTTCTCGCCCTCTACTGGGTCAATGTGCAGCTGCTGGGCGGTCTGCTGTATCCCGTCCATATATTCGGCATGGAATTTGAGATCTGTCAGCAGGGGCTTGCACTTCTGGCGCTCCTCCCCATCTGGCTGTACCGCGGACGGCAGGGCTATCACAGCAAGCCGTTCCAGTATGCCTGCTATGCCTTTTATCCCGTACATATGCTGATCCTTGTGCTGATCCTGCAATATCTGACCCGCTGACGGCCATACCAGCATCTGCAAACATCTGTAAAACTTTTTATTTATCAAATGCGCGTTCTGTTATATAATAAGTAAAACATCAAGACCGCGCATTTTCTATTTTCTGTTTTATGAAGGAAAGTGTGCAAGACAGGCCGGCTGCTGTGTGCGGTGCAGATCGACTGCAAGAGAGAGCGCTTTCCCCATGATAACACTGAAAATTTTCAGTAAGAGAGAAAGGAAAAACCATATGAACTGGAACATTATTACGGATTCAAGCTGTGATCTGCTCCCTTCCACCAGTCCAGACGGAAGGATTCGGCTGACCAGTGTGCCGTTTACCATCCGCATCGGAGAGCGGGATTTTGTCGATGATGAGCATCTGGATACGCTGGAAATGCTCTCCGCCATGGAGCAGGAACACTCGGCCGGCCACACCTCCTGCCCCACGCCGGACGCATGGCTGGCGCAGTTTGAACAGGCGGACTGCGCGATCGCGATCACCATTTCCTCGCAGCTGTCCGGCAGCATGAACAGCGCTCTTGCGGCAAGAGATATGGCGCTGGAGAAAGATCCGGATAAAAAGATCGTCATTCTGGACTCCTTATCCACCGGACCGGAGGTTCTGCTCTGCGTAAAGGAGATCGAGCGTCTGATCCGTCAGGGCCTTGCCTTTGACGATATTGCGGCGCACGCCAGAAATTTTCTGCAGAAAACCAAAATCCTCTTTGCGCTCTCCTCGTTTGACAACCTGATCAAGAACGGACGCATCCACCGTCTGACGGGTATGCTCGCCAAGGCTCTCGGCATCTGGGGCATCGGCAGCGGCAGCGACGAGGGAAAGATCGTCTTTGAAAGCAAGGCGCGCGGTGCGAAAAAGGTCGTGCATACGCTGGTCGGCACCATGAAGGAGCACGGATTCATCGGCGGAAATGTCGCGATCAGCCATTGTGATAATCTCGCACTGGCGCAGACGCTGAAAAACAGCATTCTGGATATCTGGGAAAATACCAGCATCGAGATTCTGCCGACCCGCGGACTCTGCAGCTACTACGCCGAGCGCGGCGGATTGATTGTCAGCTACTGAGCCGGAGCCGATCGGCCATCTCCGTTTTCAACAAGCAAAGGGCGAAACCGCATGGTTTCGCCCTTTTTCTGTTCGGTTGATTGTTTTCCGCTCACAGCACCTGCACATCCAGATTCTCTCACGTCCCACCATGGCCAGCCATGCCTTGAGCGGCTCGGCCTTCTTGGTATGTACTAACTCCACCCATTTCTTTTGGCTAAATCGCTTACCGCAAAACAGAATTTCTCCCACGGTGCCAATGTCATCTGCAACGGGTCGCCCTCTCGAATCCTAAGCGTTCTTCTGATTTCCTTCGGAATAACAACGCGGCCGAGATCGTCGATCCGGCGCACGATTCCGGTTGCTTTCATAGCAATTCCGCCTCCCATTTTCGGTATTTCTGCTGCGATAGTGGTAGTATTTACTGAAATCGTGCAATTCATGTAGAAAAACCGTATGCACAATGTGTTCCTATTCATGAAAATTATGGTTTGCAGATCTGTTCCTTTCGCGTTAGCAGCTGCTCTGCACAGCGGACGCACGGCTGATATGTAATCAATCCGCAACCCTCTTTGTCGTTCATTGTTTTTCTGCCAGTCCTCGAAGAACGGATACAATAAACGTCAGTATATTCAATATCATGCTGTATATTCTCCTCATTTTTGTATTGCGGCAAAATAAAAAATCCCCGATCAAACCGCAAGGTCAGCAAGTTCGGCTGACCTTGGGTTAAACCGAGGATTTTTTTGATTCTGCTTACTTTTTCGCCTTGCTGCCGACCAGATAGCACACAGCGGCAACGATCATGCCGTTGATGGATGCGATACCCCACGGGACCAGATTTGCCACCACAGCGCCCAGCACAACGCCGAAAACCGCAAACCAGTTGACGTTTTCGGTCACTTCAACGTCCTTGTACTTTTCACGGTCCATGAAGAAGCTCATCACCAGAATGATGCCGACCGGCGGCAGCGTACAGTTGAGGATATTCAGCCAGCCGGTGAAATTCCAGTACAGCCAGACCGCAAGCACGGTGCCGATAATACCGGAAACCAGCACCATCGGCTTCTTTCTCTGGCCGAAAATGTTCGCCAGACCCAGACCCGCCGAATACAGTGCATTATCGTTCGTGGTCCAGATGTTGAGACCGAGGACCAGAATCGCCAGATAGAACAGACCGAGGTTGATCATAACCTCAAAAATATCATTGCCGCCGACGTAGACCGACGAAATACCGCCGAAGAAAAACATCAGCGAGTTGCCGATAAAGAACGCGATAACGGTCGTGACCGCACCAACCTTGCCGTTGCGGGCAAAGCGGGAGAAGTTCGGCGTTGCCGTGCCGCCAGAGACAAACGAGCCGATAACCAGACCGGCGCCGCCGACAACGGTCAGCGTACCGCTGGACTTGGCAAACTGATCAATCAGCGTACCGTTGCCCTGTTTGACCGCCATCACCATGGCAACCGTACCCAGGATTGCAACCAGCGGAACCGCAATATAGCTGATGAGCGTCAGCGATTTGATGCCGAAATACGCCGAGGCCGTCATGCACACACCCGCAATGATAACGAGCACCCATTCAGCCGCTGTGCTGCCGCCGAGCAGCTCATTTGCAACCGGAATGGCAAACATGGCGATACCGACGCCGAACCAGCCGATCTGCGTAAACGAGATCATCGCGCTCGGCAAGTACGAGCCTTTTGCACCGAAGGCTTTGCGTGCCAGCAGGTCAAGGCTCATGCCGGTTTCCGCGCCGACATAACCGAGCAGACCGGTGTACAGGCTCAGGATCAGGCCGCCGATGATCATGGAGATGATAAAGCCGCCGAAATCCAGTCCGTCTGCCAGCTCCTTGCCGACCCACATGCTGGCCGAGAAGAAGGTGAAACCCAGCATGATCATGAACATAGTTACGATGCCGCGGCGCGCATAATGCGGCACAGCCGCTTCCGCAAAGTCGATATCGACCGGTGTGTTGTCATTTTTCATAGATTTTATCCCCCTTTTGTGTATTTGTCAAAGAATGTACTTTTTGAGCGTCGTGGTGAACTCGTCAATGCGCTGATGCGCGATCTCCTCCAGCGTTACGTCCTTCAGGCTCTCGACAAAGCCGCGCTCCTGCTGATACAGCCAGCGCGTCAGCTTTGCGTCCAGCTTTTCATAGTGGCAGTCCTTCAGCCAGTCCTCATAGGAAATCGGCAGCGCATGACCCAGTTTTTCCTCCAGCAGCGCCTGCTTGTCGATCTTGTCGGCACGCGCGAGAATGCCGTTCCAGAATTCCAGCACCTCTTCAATGTGCTCGTGGATTTCGTAACGGCGTGCACCGCCATCGTAGATCGTGCACTTCTCAAACAGCGGATTCTGCATGGAAAGCGTCTGACGGCGGAACTCCGGCGCCACAATGCCGCCCTTCCAGTAAAAGTCGATGAGCGCACGGTTGATGCCGGAAACGCCCTTGTCGCCTTCCTCGTAGCAGCTGAAAACGCCCTCGTAGTACACGGTGATGAAGCCCTCAAAGTCCGGCCAGTAGGTGCGGATTTCTTTAGTCAGCTTTTCGAGAATCTCAATGCCCTGGGTACCGCCGATGGTAAACAGCAGGATGTTGCGCAGCTTGGCGCCCTGCTTGCGGTAATAGTCGGTGACATAGCGCAGGCACTGCACAAGCGTCTCGCCCGAGGCGATGATATCGCCGATCATCAGCGTGCTGTTGGGCACCATGGTCAGCTTGCAGTACTTGATATCGAGCGACATCTCATCATTCTCGCCGAACACGCGCTCACTGGACATAAAGCTGATGTCATGCACGCGGATATGCTCCTTGTAGCAGCTTTCCTCGAGCGGGTAGTTGAGTGCGCCGCGCAGAATGGACAGAATGTTCGCCGAAGTGATCTTTTTCTGCTCCTTGAGGTAGTACATCATCTGCGAGGTAGCCGTCACAAGCGACGCATACACCTCGTAGCCGACAACCTCCGGATGGTTCATCAGCTTGCGGGTCTCGGCCTCCGAGACGATGTAGTATTCATTGACAAAGCTGCCGCCCGCCAGACGGTAGCAGTCCACACCCTGATCGCTGAATTCCGGTACGATATGGACGTCATTCCAATTTTCGATCATATCAGTTTCCTCCCTAAAAAAAGGGACCGACTGCCATTTTGCGGGCAGAAGGTCCTTGGTTTTCATCGTTTTCCTATTGGATTCAACGGAACGCCGCATGTTCTGTTTTTACACAGCATATCCGTCCATCCCCTCTTTTTCGACTTCATTTTACTGCATTTATTATACGGGAGAAAACATACTGTTGTCAACAGCTTTGCAAGCCTCAGGCCGGATTTCTTACTTATAATCCGCATTCAGAAACAGCGGCTTGATCGTAGAAATCTCGGCGTATTCCTCCTGCGATACCTGCATATCCGCATTCATGGTCTGCAGATCGGTCTTGACGACCTCAAGCGCCTCCATGACGTTCAGCGCATGGCCTTCCGCGATGGCCTGCTGCATACGGCGCAGCACGATCGGGTGCGCGTACCGTGCGGGCAGCGGAAATGCCGGAAAACGGTCGATATAGTTCTGCATCTGTACCCGCGCCTGCTTATCCCCGCGCAGAACAGCCGCATTGTTGTTGCGCGCCGTCGGCAGCAGGCGCCATCCGCCAAACAGGAAAACTGCCGCCAGCAGACACAGCAGCAGGTATCCGCCGGAGAAACCGCGGCACACGAGCGACACCACGCCGTAAATCAGCGCCGCCGCCCCGAGCACCATGATCGCTGCAGCCGCCCAGCGGTATCCCGCGCTCCTGCTCTGGTAGTTGCGCCGCCGTTTGGCTGCACGACTGAGCCGCTTGTACAGCTCGGGCTTGCGCTCGAGGTACGCGATCGCATTCTCCAGCTCCTCAATCTCCCGCTCGGCGCGCATGCTGAGCGGCGGTCGTCGGCGTTCTTCCGCTCTCCGGCGCTCGTACTCGACCTCGAGTTCAGCCTCCTCTTCCTCGCTGACGCACGGAATCTCCGGATGCATCTTGTGCAGCACGCGCAGCAGCTCGTCAATCTGATCCTCGTACTTGAAACAGCACACCTGCTGCATGCCGCCGTCATACTCCACAAGCAGACAGGCTCTGCCTGCAAGCACACCCCGGACACCGCCGGTGCCTTCTTCTATAAACTTAAATGCCCGCGTAATGGCGGAAAACGGCACATAATAATGCCGGTCAATAAAATAACTGTTCAAATATAATGCCCGACGACCAACACCGCACGGACCGATCCGGCGGCAGTGCTGCTTATCGCGGACAAGTGAAGCGTCATCCAGCATGGTTCTGCTGAGCGGACGCGGTTTAAAAATCATATTCATCACCTGTAAATATTGTAGCACAAAAGCGTGGATTCAGCCACCCGATCCCACAAGAAATCCTGCTGCGGCGGTTCTTTATGCAAAGCGACAAATTCTCTCTTTCAGACAAATCGTTTTTGGCATACTATCCAAAATCACAGTATTCCTATTGACAATTAGGACATTCAAGTCTATACTTTCAACTACTGAAACCCGATAGGATTTATATGAATTGAAAGGAGAACCTGTCATGAGCCGAATGTACTGTATGAATCGCTGCTGTATGTGTATGCACCGCTGCTCGTGTATGCGTTCCCTTGTGACCTGGCGAATGTGCGAATAACGCGCATAAACCATCCTGGCGGAAGGCATACGTCTTCTGCCATTTTTTGTCGAAAGGAGTTCTCCCTTGTGAAGCATTTTGTCAAATCACTGCCAGTTCTCTCCATTCTTCTGGCGCTCGCCTGCGATATTCTGCTGCCGGATTCCGCGCAGCATCCTGCCGCAGAACATCCTTATTTTACATGGGCGCTGCTCATCGGACTGGCCGTGTATGTGATTGCCCTGCTAATATCGCTCGGCAACACCAAGGTACGCGATAAGCTGTCGTACAGCGCACTGTTCTATGCAGGAGCGGTTCTGGTGCTGAACATCCTCAACCTGCTGACCGCCAAGTTTGCGATTCTGCCGGTGCTGTACTTTCCCTCGCTCGACCGTGTGTTCGGCGTTCTCGTTGATGACAGCGCGTTCCTCGCGACCTGCCTTGCATACTCCGCACGCCTGCTGTTCTTCGGCTGGCTCGGCGGTGCGGTTGTCGGCGTGCTGACCGGTATCGCCATCGGCTTCAACAAGACCTTCGCCTACTGGGTACAGCCGCTCGTCCGCGTGCTCGGCCCAATCCCGTCCACCGCGTGGATCCCGCTAGTGCTCATTGCTTTCCCGACTGCGGTTTCCGCCAGTGCCTTCCTGATTGCGCTGGCTGTGTGGTTCCCGACTACCGTGCTCACCAGCAGCGGCATCGCTTCCATCCCCAACTCGTACTTCGAGGTCTCCTCGACGCTTGGCGCGGGCGGCTTCTACCGCATTGCCAAGGTCGGCATTCCGGCTGCTATGCCGCATATGTTCCTCGGCCTGTTCAACGGCACCTGCTCGTCGTTCATCACGCTGGTCACCGCCGAAATGCTCGGCGCCAAATACGGCATCGGCTGGTACATCAACTGGCAGAAGGAAATGATGGCATATGCCAACGTATATGCCGGACTGATCATCATTGCAGTCACCTTCTTCATTCTCATCACGCTGCTGTTCAAGTTCCGCGACCGCGTGCTCGCATGGCAGAAAGGAGTTATCAAATGGTAGGAAGTATTTCGATTTCGGGTGTATCCAAGCATTTTGTCAATCCCACCGGAGAGCGCATTACCGCTCTCGACAATGTTTCGCTCGATATTCCCGCCGGTTCGTTCGTTTCGCTGATCGGACCGTCCGGCTGCGGCAAGTCCACGCTGCTGCGTTTGATCTCCGGTCTGATTCCGATGGATGACGGCAGCCTGACGCTGGACGGTACACCTATCAAGGCCCCCGGTGCAGACCGCGGCTTCATGTTTCAGGAGCACACGCTGTTCCCGTGGCTGTCGATTTACGATAATATCGCGTTCGGTCTGCGCGCCCGCGGCATCTACAAGCAGGAAAAGAACCGCGTAGACGAATTTATCGAGATGGTCGGCCTCAAGGGCTTCGAGCATTCGTATCCGCACCAGCTTTCCGGCGGCATGTGCCAGCGCGCGTCTCTCGCAAGAGCACTCGTTGGCAAGCCCAAGGTGCTCCTGCTCGATGAGCCGCTCGGTGCACTCGATGCCTTCACCCGCATGAACATGCAGGACGAGATCCTGCGCATCTGGAAGGAAACCGGCATGACCGCCATCATGGTAACGCATGATGTGGATGAGGCCGTGTATCTTTCGGACAAGGTGGTCGTTATGACACCCCGACCGGGACGCATCACCGGCACGCTGGATATCAAGTTGGCCCGCCCGAGAGCACGCAGCTCGGAGGATTTTCTTCACTACCGTGCGGAGATCCTTCGTCAGCTCCATTACGGCGGCACAATCAAAGAGCCCAACTACTACATTTAAGATCGTATTAAAGAACGCACATTCATTATTATTGTTTTTATTATATATTTTCCTTGAAAGGACAGAAAACCATGAAAAAGAACGGTATTTTATTTCGAGCGGCAAGCGGACTTCTCGCAGCTGCACTGACACTCTCGCTTACCGCCTGCGGCGGCTCAAGCAGCAATTCGGACGCTTCCACGGCAGCAGATTCCGCCGATTCCGGCGCAACCCACCTGCGTCTGATCTACTCTCCTTCTCTCTGTGCCGCACCGATGTACATCGCGATCGAGAACGGCTACTTTGAGGACGAAGGTCTGGACATTGAGCAGGTAACGGTTGACGCGGCACACGTTTCCGAGGCCATCGGCGCGGATCAGGTTGATGTCGGCATGGGCCTGATCGGCAAAATGCTCCAGCCGCTCGAGAACGGCCTGCCCATCAAGTTCACCACCGGCCTGCACACCGGCTGCACCAAGCTGCTCGTACCCGGTGGCAGCAACATCAAAAGCATTGCCGACCTCAAGGGCAAGAAGATCGGCGTACCCGGTCTGGCTGACGCGGCAACCGTTGTCTCCAAGCGCTCGCTGAGCGCGGCAGGCATCGGCGTGACCGACCAGAACATGGAGGTTGAATTCTCGGTTTACTCCCGCAACGATCTTGCACAGGCACTACAGAACGGTGCCGTTGACGCAATCGCACTCGGCGACCCGGCGGCTTCTATTGCAGAGGAGCAGTACGGTCTGACCGCTCTCATCGACACCGCAACCGATCCCGAGTACAAGGACGAGTACTGCTGCGCAGCATTCGTCACCAGCAAGCTGGCTGAGGAGAACCCGAAGGCTGCAGCAGCCTTCACCCGTGCCGTACAGAAGGCATCTCAGTGGGTACAGGAAAACCCGGACGAGACCGCAAAGATCATCACCGAAAAGGAGTATGTCTCCGGCGACGCGGACTTCTGCGCACAGATTCTCAAGACCTACAACTACAAGCCTTCGGTTCAGGGCGGCTATGACGCACTCAAGCAGAACGCCGAGGAGCTGACCCAGATTGGCGTGCTCAAGGAAGGCACCGATGCGACCAAGTTCGCAGACAATGCATATATCTTCTTCGATGATGTTCCGGATGCACCAGAGAGCGACGCTTCCACCGATACCGCCACTAAATCCACAAAGGCCTCCTCTGTTAGCTTCCAGCCGGCAGCAGCAGCCGAGGCTGAGGACGACTGCTGCAGCGGCAAAATCATCAAGCCCGCACAGGACACAAACGCAAAGGCATAACATCGTTTTACAGGGAGGAAAGGATTATGTCGGAACTGAAATGCACACACAGCTGCTCGGACTGCAGCAGACTCGGCTGCCGTTCGGCCAGCGAGGAGCAGTACCCGCCGTTCTGCTTGACGACGAACGTAGATAAGGCACTGCTCGAGGAAACACTTGAAATCTACCGCAACGACCCGGAACAGGGTCTGATTGCCCGCACCTCCGCGTGCATTGAAGGCGAGTTTTACGGCCGCCTGACCCGTGTCGAGGAAACCATCGAGTTCATCAAGCGCATGGGTTATAAAAAGATCGGCATCGCGTCCTGTGTCGGTCTGATGCGAGAGACTTCCATCTTCGCCCGTATTCTCAAGGCGAAAGGCATCGAATATTTCACGGTCGGCTGCAAGGTCGGTGCACAGGACAAGACCGAGATCGGCGTGCCGAACGAGAAAAAGCTCAACGGCGGCTGCGGACACGAGTCCATGTGCAACCCGATCATGCAGGCCAAGACGCTTGCCGCGCACGGCTGCGATTTCAACATCGTGATTGGTCTGTGCGTCGGACATGATACCCTGTTTCTGCGCCACAGCAAGGTTCCGACAACGGTTATGATCGTCAAGGACCGGGTACTGCAGCACAATCCGGTGGCGGCACTGTACGGCGTACAGTCCATGTATTCGCGGTTTAAGGATTTGGGATTGTAAATTCAGCAAACCGGCTGCAATCCGACACCGTCCGAACTGCATCCCTGCGTTTTTACCCTTTGCGCTTCATCATCATCTCTCTTTCGCCGTTTTGAATGATTGCAAAAATCCTCCTGCCTTCTTTCTGAAGACAGGAGGATTTTTCAGCTTAACCTGCAGCATCGGGCATAGCCGAGGCGGCTCATCTGTTTTTCTCTTTGCCGAGCGTTGAATACAGCACACCGAACACGATAAGCACCGCACCGGCAATAAAGCCGACCGTCATGTGCTCGTTCAGCAGCAGGACACCGAGCACCATCGAGGTGAGCGGCTGAATCGGGTAAAACAGAGAACAGGTGCTCGCCTCTGCACGGGAGAGACAGTAATTCCACAGCGAATGCGGAATGGTCGTGCAGAAAATCGCCACATAAAACAGCACAAGGATGTACTTCGCGTGCAGGAAGTCCATCTCCGGGTGGGTGATGATCTCACGGAGCATCAGCGGGACAGTGGCGATGGCGGCAACGTAGATACCGCAGGTGGTGACAGTCAGCGCGTCATACTTCTGCGTGAACGAGCGCATGAACACGCTCAGCGCGCTCCACGTCAGCACCGAACCGAGCGAAAGCGCTATGCCGAGGATATGACCGCCGCCGGCGTCTCCCCCGACGATGCAGACTGCACCGGCAACTGCGCTGACAATGCAGACGACCTTCTTCATCGTCATGCGCTCATGCAGCAGCAGCACCGCAAAGAAGCAGATAGCGATCGGGTTCATGCAGTTAATGAGCGATGCCAGCGATGCGCCCGCCAGCTTGGTGCCGTACTGCTGCAGACCGATGGACAGCACATAGCCGCCGAGGCCGAACATGATGACGAATTTCCAGTCGCCGCCTTTGATCCTGCGCGGCTTGCCGTTCGGATCGGGTTTGCGCAGGCGCTGCAGGATGGTCATGGCAATGGCCGCGATGATGTAGCGCAGGCACAGCAGCGTGAACGGCTGAATCACATCGAGCAGTACCTTGCTTGCCGTGTACAGGCTGCCCCAGAAAATCGTGGTCAGCGCAAGCAACAGGCAGGTTGTTTTATCGTTCTTTTGTTGTTGCACAGTTTGTCAACTCCCTTTTTGTGCATTCTGAGTTAATTGTAGCACTATTTCAGCGAGTTGAACATAGGACGATATAATTTTTTAGTGATTCTGCATTATGCTACTCCCACTACGTTCTCCACACTTCACTCTGTATATACGATAAAAAAAGAGGACCCCAAGGTCCTCTTTCTCGCGCTTTAATAAACGTACTCGAACTCGAACTCTCCGATCACGACCGGAGCGCCCTCCTCGATGCCCATTTCCTCCAGCTTGGCGTAAATGCCTGCGGACTGGAGCATACGATCCATATACTGGCGGGATTCGTAGTCGTCGATATTGACCGAGCCCATAATCTTGTCCACCCATGCACCGGTGACAACGTATGCGTCGCCGTCGCGCTCGATGGTCCAGTCGTTCTCGGTTGCGGCCTTCTCCTCGACCTCGACGAACTCCGGCTCGTAGATGAATACCGGCGGGAGCTGCTGCAGCTCGTGCCACGTCAGATTCATCAGCTCCTTGACGCCCTGGTTGGTCGCCGCGGACAGCTCCGCAAACAGGAAGCCGCGCTCCTCTGCGTACTTGCGGATCTTCTCGACCGGCTCACGGTCATCGCCCAGCAGGTCGGTCTTGTTGGCAACAATGATCTGCGGACGCGCTGCCAGAAACTCGCTGTAGCCAGCAAGCTCTGCGTTGATCTTCTCAATATCGTCGATCGGGTCGCGGCCCTCACTGCCTGCCGCGTCAACCAGATGCAGCAGCAGTCGGCAGCGATCAATGTGGCGCAGGAAGTCGTGGCCCAGACCGGCACCCTCGCTCGCGCCCTCGATAATGCCCGGAATGTCGGCCATGACGAAGTTCTGCTCCTCACCGACCGAAACCACACCGAGGTTGGGTACCAGAGTCGTGAAGTGGTAGTTTGCAATCTTCGGGCGCGCCGCCGAGACCATGCTCAGCAGCGTGGACTTGCCGACGTTCGGGAAGCCGACCAGACCGACATCGGCCAGCAGCTTCAGCTCAAGGATAATGTCGCGCTCGACACCCGGCAGACCCGGCTTGGCAAAACGCGGTGCCTGACGCGTCGGCGTTGCAAAATGCGTGTTGCCCCAGCCGCCGTTGCCGCCCTTGGCTGCTACAAACGGCTCGCTGTCGGACATATCCTTCATGACCTGACCGGTTTTCTGGTCACGGATGATCGTGCCGCGCGGTACGCGAATGATCAGGTCCGCACCGTCCTTGCCCTTGCAGCGCTTGCCGCCGCCCGGCTCACCGGGAGCCGCAACATACTTTTTCTTGTAACGGAAATCGAGCAGCGTGGACAGATTGTCGTCCACCTTGAAGATGACCGAGCCGCCGCGGCCGCCGTCGCCGCCGTCCGGACCGCCGGCTGCCACATACTTTTCGCGGTGGAAACCAACCTTGCCGTCACCGCCCTTGCCGGATACGATCTTGATTTTTGCAATATCAATAAACATGGTAGTCCTCCTTTCTACACATGATGAAAACAGTACCCTAAAAAACCTTTTCGGCACTATTTTACCCTCTATAACCAATAAAATCCCAG
>OLSJ01000528.1_pt1 | contig 29222 bp, 33 predicted proteins | sample 1672151 | NCBI WGS metagenome assembly OLSJ01 (sample SAMEA3136653, study PRJEB25190) | human gut metagenome | biome: human gut; feature: human-associated habitat; material: faeces | place: Austria | collected 2013 | reverse complement strand
AAGGGCGCGGCTGTCGGATTAAAGCCGCGGGACAAAGTCCATGAAGAAGAATAAGTATCTGCCTCCTTCAGGAGACATGTTTATACTACTAAGCATTTAGAATGGTTTAAATCCTCAGATTAACCTTAATTTCAGATAAGGCTTATTTCATTTTTTCGCGCACACCCGGCGCACATCAAAAACCACATAACCTTTCAGGGGTGAGCTTACGGGATGATCAGTGTGACTTGAGCTGGTCACTCCGGGCGGAGGCTCATCCACTAAAAGGAAACGTCACGATGTTTGGGATTTTCAAAAGAAAACCCGTAAGCCCATTGTTGAAATAAAGATGATGGAAAACTACGTGATAATGGGCGGCCGGTGGGTGTTTTCATGTGGCAAGAATCATTTTTCAGATTATTACAGTTGAAGTGATTTTATTCCTTGTTATTATACACCTGTCTTCTGGGAGAGTTATCTTATTCCCCGATAAGAATCCATATGAAGAGTAAAAATCGTTCAGGAAACAGGATCGCTGATTTGTAATTGGCTAGTCAGTGGCTGGAATCGCTCTGGCAGTAGATGAGACTCACTTATATTAAGCACTGACGCTTTATTCGTGGTAAGTTTTCGTAACTGTCGCTTTTTGTTTTGTAATAAAAACAAAACATCACGGTGTTGGTGTTGTTATTTTACAATAGCGGGATGGTGTATTTTCGGTAGAAATGTTGTGTTTCTTTGGAGAGTCGGAAATACATCATTCCGGTGTTGTAAATAACACCAAAGAGATGTTTCCCGGTATGAGAGTGGTTTACATTGTTGCTTTTGGAACCACAATATCTGGCATAAAGTCAGATATTCAGGGAAGTCCACAACATCTCAATTTCACTACAATAAAAATGATTCATCTTCAGCATTGTTCAACCGCCGCACTAGGCGGTTTTTTTTGTGTTGAATTCAAAAAAATACACGGACACTGATAATGTCCGTGTGGCAATGCCATGTAAGTCAACGATGAATATGACACAAAAAAAACGCGACCGTCGGATTAAGGTCGCTGGACAAAGTCCGTGAAGCATAACGAATTTCCGTTCCTCCCCCCGTTCGGGAAGTGCAAAAAGTATATAAATTAATTTTTCTCGTTTAAACAGGAAAGTTAATCTGAATTTCTGGTAATCCTTATTCCCGTACATTAATTCTTCGCTTTTCATATCAGACTATGTCACACAAAAGGCATTTGCGGATTCCTTCGATGGGATGTTGTTTTTTACGGGCCGCTGGTGGCCTTTTTTATTTACAGGAGAAAAAGTATGTCTGAACCCTTATCCGGTTCCGGCACGGCTGCGGCGCTCGGCGGGGCGACGGTATTCGGGCTCTTTACCGGAACGGATTTCGGGATTGTGTTTGGTGCGTTCGCCGGGGCGTTATTTGTGGCAACGATACCGCAGCAGCTTTCAGCCTGGCGGATAGCGGCGCATTTTCTGGTGTCGTTCATTATCGGCGTGCTGGGGGCAGAGGTTCTGGCATCCTGGCTGGTCAGGCATACAGAGTTTGACGGTGCACCTGTCGATGCATTGTGTGCAGTGCTGGTGTCAGTGGTGTCGGTGAAGATTCTGTCGTTCATCCACCAGCAGGATATCGCATCACTGGTGTCCGGCCTGTTCTCCCGCCAGCGGGGTGGGGGAGGCGGCAATGCCTGATAACCTTTCTGGATTGCTGAATGTAGCGTTATGCACGGTTATCGTGTTGACGCTTTTTTTTTATCGTCGTCATGATTCCAGACATAAACCGCTGATGTCATGGCTGGCTTGGCTGCTGATGCTGCTTTATGCCCTTGCGCCACTCAGCTATCTGTGTGGTCGTCTGTTAGCGGCGAACTGGCTGGTGGTGTTTTTTAATCTGCTGTTCTGCGTGCTGGTGATACGTGCACGTGGGAATGTTTCAAAAATCCTTGCATTACGAAGGTACTGAAATGAAGTCGAAAGATGAAATTTTTGACGAAGTTCTGGGAAAAGAGGGCGGTTACGTCAACCATCCGGATGATAAAGGTGGTCCGACCAAATGGGGCATTACTGAAAAAGTCGCCCGGGCGCACGGATATCAGGGCGATATGCGTGACCTGACGCGCGGGCAGGCGCTGGAAATACTCGAGGCGGATTACTGGTACGGCCCACGTTTTGACCAGGTGGCAAATTTGTCCCCGGATATTGCCGCAGAGCTGTGCGACACAGGCGTGAACATGGGACCAACTGTGGCGTCCAGAATGCTTCAACGCTGGCTGAACGTTTTCAACCTGCGCGGGAAACTGTATCCGGATATGGATGCAGACGGACGTATCGGCCCACGGACTATTAATGCGTTACGGGCATATCTGAAAAATCGCGGCAGAGATGGAGAGTTGGTAATGCTGACCGCACTGAACTGTACGCAGGGGGACCGCTATCTGGAACTGGCAGAGAGACGGGAGGCCAACGAGTCGTTTGTCTACGGCTGGATGAAAGAGCGCGTGGCAGTTTAAAAACTGACGCTGAAGTGCTGAACACCCTCAACTTATTTCGGCTCTATTCTGAATTTACGATGGGCAAAAGTCAGGGTAATGGCGTCAGATGGCAAAAAGCAAAAACCCCGGCTGCGGTAACAGTCCGGGGTTTTCTGTTTCTGGCCTTGGGTAAGGCAAAGGAAAACATGAGGAATTATAAACTAATTCTGTTGAGGTTGACTATGAAAAACGGCCTTGAATTGAAAGCGCCTGTAACTGATGACATCAGCAGAGCGGTGGCTTTTGCCATTAAGTGGGTGGCTGTCGGTATCGCTGTGTCTCCGATGCTGTATGGGCTGGCAAAATTGATCGTTGCGCTGAAATCGTGAGTGGGGGAATTAAGGGGTAAATATGTCAGACAGCATTATAAAACTGGCGCGGATTCTCTGTGTGGTTGTTGGTCTTTCATTTTCAGCAATGTTGGTTGCTATTTTCATTTCCACCGCCTGGCGAGTATTGAGCTTATCCGGGTTGATTGGTGGATAGCGAGATGAAGCGGAAGCACTGGACACACAGAATGCCACGAACGGCGGCGAAATGGGCACTGGTAGCGATACTGGTGCCTTTTTTATTGGTGGGATGCGTCAGCCTGGATAAGGCGCGCCAGCTTTTCGATACAGCTTCTCAGGTCTGTGAAATTGTCGACGGTGTTCGGCAGTGTATGCAGAACTGATCGCCTGTAAGAGCAGAATATTTTGCTGAAAAATGATGAGTGCGCCAGCGTACAGAAAGCATGAAATTCTGCTGCGTGTGCCAATTTTATCTTATTCATTCTAAATCTTGCCGAATCAAGATGAACTTTGATCAACTGCCCGGGCGGCAAGGGGCATTAAAACAGGAGAAAATTATGTGGAAACCTACTGGTGACAAGTTAATCACCGCATTGATTGACGGCAAGCCACAATACTTACGCATTGAAATGAGCGGTCAGCATACTCGTTTGATTCGTGAGTAACAGGCATTACAGCAGCCCTTCATGGTGAGGGGGTGCGATAATGCCAAAGCTCGTCATCGGCACCCGCCGCGCACCCAGCGCACTGGCCGATAGCGGGCTTTTTTATTCATAAAGCGAGGCTGTATGAGCGAGAAATTGAAGATCGTCTATCGCCCGTTACAAGAACTGTCTCCGTATGCACACAATGCCAGGACACACAGCCCTGAGCAGGTGGCACAACTGGTAGAAAGCATTAAGCAATTCGGCTGGACTAATCCGGTGCTGATTGATGAAAAGGGCGAAATTATTGCTGGTCACGGTCGCGTTATGGCGGCTGAAGTGTTCAGAATGGATTCCGTTCCGGTCATCGTTCTGTCAGGTCTGACGGATGATCAGAAAAAGGCGTACCGCCTGGCAGATAATCGCCTGCCGATGAATGCTGGCTGGGATGAAGATCTGTTACGGATGGAGCTGTCGGAGCTAATCAATGCTGATTTTGATATTTCCCTGACAGGATTCAGCCCGACAGAAATTGATGAACTGTTGACGGATATTTTGCCAGGTACAGGAAATGAGGAGGAACCGTACACGACGAAAATTGATACGCCTGTTTATGAGCCGTCAGGCGATAAACCGGATATCAGTGAACTGTACGACGATACGAAAACTCAGGAGCTGATCAGCCGGATACGTTCGGCGTCCCTTGATCCTGATATCGAAAAATTCCTCCTGTGCGCGGCAGAACGCCACACGGTGTTTAATTTCAGCAGAATTGCGGATTATTACGCTCACGCCCCCGCTGAAATTCAGCACCTTTTTGAGGAGTCGGCGCTGGTGATCATTGATTACCAGCAGGCTATTGAAAATGGATTTGTCCGGATGACGCAGCACATGGTGGAGATCATGCATGGCGGGGAGGAGGAATATGCGTGATGATTTTTGCGCCTTTATTCTGACTCACGGGCGACCGGACAAAGTTCTGACTTACCGGACGTTGCGTCGTGCTGGCTATACCGGGAAAATTTTTATCGTTGTTGATGATGAAGATAAGACACGGCATCAGTACATAGCTGATTTTGGTGAACAGGTGCTGGTGTTTTCCAAAGCCGATATCGCCAGTCGTTTTGACGAAGCCGATAATTTCGGTGACCGCCGCTCAATTTTTTACGCCCGTAATGCCTGTTTCGACCTGGCAAAACTGGTCGGGTGTAAATACTTCATTCAGCTCGATGATGATTATCACGAGTTCCAGTTTCGGGTGGATCGCAACTATGACCAGGCCTATTTTCCGATAAGGAAACTGGATGCGATCCTTTCTGAAATGCTGGCGTATTACGAATCAATACCCGCGCTTTCCATCGCTATGTCGCAGGGCGGGGATTTTCTTGGTGACAATGGCGCTCATGCTTCATGGGTGAAACGTAAGGCAATGAACAGCTTTATCTGTTCGGTTGACCGACCGTTCTCATTCATGGGACGCATTAACGAGGATGTGAATACGTACACGAATCTCGGTCGCCGTGGAGAATTGTTTATGACGATCGGTGCTGTCCAGTTAGGGCAGAAACAGACGCAGAAAAACAGTGGCGGAATGACCGAGCTGTATCTGGATTCCGGAACCTACGTTAAAAGTTTTTACTCCGTCATGTATGCACCGTCATGCGTAAAAATCTCACTGATGGGCGCCAGCCATAAACGCATTCACCACCAGGTCACCTGGAACAACGCTGCAGTAAAAATTCTTCACGAAAAATACAGGAAGAAGACACCCTGCATATCAATGGGGGTGACAAATGATTCCGTATTCGAAAGTCGAGTCTCTGGCAGCGTGCCGGATGACTGCACAACAAATCGCTGACGTTCTGGATGTTGATCTGAATCGACTGAAAGAAAATCGGGAAGCAATGACAAATTTTTATGCGTCCATCCGTAAGGGCAGAGCGAAAGGTGAAGCCGAGTTACGGGCGGCATTGTTTAAGCTTGCCAGAAAAGGGGATGCCTTTGCTCTGCGCGAACTACTCAGGGTGGATAAAAATCAGGACTAACTGATGAGCAGACCGGACTGGGGGGCGTTGCAGCAGGAGTATATTGCTGAATACACCCGCTCCGGTATATCTCCGGTGGCATGGTGTGAAGCAAGGGGACTGAATTACGCAACAGCCCGTCGTTACATCAAAAAACCTCCGAAAAATGCGCAGGCAGAAGTGCGCAAAACTGCGCAAAAAGGTGCGCAAAAGAAAACTGCGCAAAAGCGAACCGGCAAAACGGGGAAGGAAAAATCCAGAGTGGTTGTTTCTCCCGTTGCAGGAAATGATCAGGAAATTTTATTCAATCCCGATGAATTCGGCATCTCAGAGCAGCAGACGAAATTTGCGATGCTGGTTGCACAGGGGAGAAAACTCGTTGAGGCATATCGCCTGGCAGGATACGAGTCAGAGGGGAATGCGGCCTACGTAACTGCCAGCCAGCTCCTAAGAAATCCTAAGGTTTATCGGGCTATCTCATGGTTCCGCAATCAGTACCAGAAACGCTATACCGCAGACCTGGATTTACTGGTGAGTCAGTTGATGGCCATTGTCCAGGCCGACCCCAATCAGTTAGCACAATTTCGCCGTGTTAACTGCCGTTATTGCTGGGGCGAGAATCATCTCTACCAGTGGCGCGATATAGCAGAATTTGATAAGGCAGCGGCGCAGGCTTCCAGAGATGGCAAACCCGAACCGGAATATGGAGGCCTTGGCTTTGTTGATAACGCCATACCCAATCCGGACTGCCCGAAGTGCTGCGGTGAGGGAACGGGGCAGCTTTATATGGCTGATACCACTCTGCTTGATGGGGATGCACGGCAATTATATGCAGGGGCAAAGCTCGGGAAATTTGGTGTTGAGATCCTGCTGGAGGATAAGTCTGCCGCCCGGCGCGAACTTATCAAGCTGATAATGGCGACGAAAGGAAGTTCTGCTGGTGGTGCAACTGACAGTCGCAATGATCTGGAGCTTGAAGGACTGAGGCTTCGCAATGAAAAGCTGCGCACTGAGATTGAAAACCTCAAAAAAGGCGTGGGTGGTGAGAATAACGAAATAATTATCCACAACTCTCTGCCGATGCCGGGAGTGGATAATGTCGATTGAAATCTACCTCCCAAAACCTCATGAGGGGCAAATAGCTGCATGGACGGCGGCAATAGAGGAACGCTTCCACGCGGTATGCTGTGGTCGTCGCTGGGGTAAAACGGTGATGCTGGTGAATATCGCTACCAGTTTCGCGACGCGGAAATTTGCCGTTCCTACCACCGGGCAGCTTATCGCGGGTAGGGTGGGGATTTTTACCGCACAATACCGCCAGTACCAGGAAATCTGGGATGAAATTAGCGCCGTTCTGCAACCGCTGATCCTCAGCCAGTCAAAAAATGAAAAGCGCATCATTCTCCGTAATGGGGGGCGCATCGACTTTTGGGTAACGGACAATAACAAACTGGCCGGGCGTGGGCGTAAGTATCACGCTGTGCTGATTGATGAGGCCGCATTCACTAAATCGCCGGAAATGCTCGAGGAAATCTGGCCCCGCGCTATACGCCCGACGCTTGTCGATTACCGTGGCTGTGCCTGGGTATTTTCCACACCAAACGGTATCGACGAGAGCAATTTTTTCTACGCGATATGCCACGATGAATCCCTGGGATTTGTCATGCACCATGCGCCAACTTCATCGAATCCGTATATTCCGAAAGAAGAACTGGAGGAAACGGAGAAGAAATCCGATCCGCGCGTATGGCAGCAGGAATATCTTGCCGAGTTCGTGGACTGGTCCAAAGACGCGTTACTTGATGTCGATAAGCTGCTGGTGGATGGTCAGCCGGTTGACATGCCGCCGCACTGCGACATGATTTTCGCAGTGATGGATACGGCACTGAAAGGCGGGACCGAAAATGACGGTACAGGCGTGGTGTATTTCGCCTGGGAGTCAACATATTCGGACGAGCCAAAACTGACGATTATTGACTGGGATGTGACGCAAATTAAAGCGTCATTGCTTCCTGAGTATATCCCCGGTGTTTATGACAACCTCGAACGCCTGGCGAAATTATGCCGTCCGCGTCTGGGCAGCCAGGGAATTTTTATGGAAGACGCTGCGATGGGGGCGATCCTCAACCAGAAAGCGGAAACCGAAGGCTGGGATATGACGCCGATTAAATCGGCACTAACCAGCAAAGGCAAAGACGAACGGGCGGTGATGGCATCCGGATATCACTATCAGGGGATGTGCAAAATCGTCCGGGAGGCTTACGACAAGACCGTTTCATTCAAACGCACCACTGCAAACCACCTCATTAAACAAATCGCCGGGTTCCACCTGGCAGACAAAGACGCGCATAAACGTGCTGATGACCTTTTCGATTGTTATACCTACGGATTGATCATCGCGCACGGTAATTACGCGGCGTTGTAAAAATCAGGATATTTTGATGGCAGAGATCGAGATTACTGGCGGCCTCGATTCAGCACTGATGCGTATTCTTGAGGCTGAAGAAATTCAGCCGGGAACCGATATCGGCTATGAATTGTGTAAGCTGCTGTGGCAATTCCATCCTCTGGGCGGAAAACTTGTCGAAAAACCCATACTGATGGCGATGTGTAAACCGCGGCAGTATAACGTGGAGACAGACCCTGACGAGAGGGTTGTACGGCGTTTCCAGGAAGTATGGGAACGTATGAAGGTTAACGAGAAGATTAAAAATCTGTTTTTTTTGTCTCGTTGCTACGGTGCCGCAGCGATCGGCGTGGGCACCGACAGTGTTTCATGTCGAGAGCCGCTTCCGACATTCGGACTGACAGAAGAGGATGTGTATATCAACGCGTGGGATCCGTTGAACGCTTCCGGTTCGATGGTGACTGACCAGAACCCAAACAGCCCGTTTTTCCAGGAAGCCAATAAAAAGCTGAAGATTGGCGGAAAAGACTGGCATCCGTCGCGCACACTTAAAATCTTCAACGGCACACCGATTTATCTGGAGTTTCAGAGTTCAACGTTCGGATTCACCGGGCGAAGCGTGTTTCAGCGAGTTCTTTATTCCCTGAAATCCTATATCAATACGATGGAGGCGAATGATCTCGTCAGCCAGAAGGCAGGCGTACTGGTGGCTAAAGTTGTGCAGAACAGTTCGAAAATTGACGGGATCATGGCTGCTGCCACGGGGCGTAAAAGGGAAAACGTGAAAGCCGCCAAAAATAAAGGCGTGTTGAGTATTGGAAAAGACGAAGACGTAAGTTCACTGAACCTGCAAAACATCGACGGGGCGCTGAATACTGCCCGCGACAACATCATTGCTGATATTGCCGCCGGGAGTGATGTTCCGGCCATTATTATCAAGGAAGAAGCGTTCAGTAACGGATTCGGTGAAGGTAAGGAGGACTCGAAAGCCATCAGCCAGTATATCGATGGTGTGCGCCAGCAGATTGAGCCTGTGATGGATTATTTCGAACGCCTGGTGCAGTACATCGCCTGGAACGAGGAATTTTATCAGTCGCTGAAAAATGATTACCCGGACATTATAACCGACGACTATAAAACCACGTTTTACCAGTGGCGACGTGAATTTACCGCGACGTGGCAGGAGCTGGTGGAGGAGTCGCCGGACAAACGCCGGGAAAGCGACAGTAAAGTGATTCAACAGGCGATAGCACTTTTCTCTGCCGTGTCGCCACAGGTTGATCCTGAAAACCGCGCCGCCCTCGCTGAATGGCTGGCAAGCCTTGTTAATGCCACGCAAACCTATGGCGAAGCTCCACTCATCATTGATGTGGACGCGCTGGCGAATTATGAACCACCGAAGCAGGAGACGCCTGATGGCAATTTCCAGCCGGGCGGTGAGGAAGAAGAAACGGATCAGGACGCTGTATGAGGTTCTGACGGATGCCGTTAACTACTACGTAAATCACGGGTGGGATAGCGAAAAATCATTGCTCGAATGGTGCCGGAAACTCCGTGTAGCCGCTCAGCGAGAAACCCCTGATGATACCGTAGCCAGAAGACATCTCACCGCTATCTACAGCCGTCTTGTCATCGACGGCGGGGCATTACGGGATCAGCCTCCTGATGGCCCTAAAAAAATCACTGTTGAAAAACTGAAACCTGAGTTTCGTAAGGAACTCGACAGGCGAATTTTCGCCAGTGCCAACCTGATAAAACTCAACCGCGAACAGGCTATCGAGAAAACCATACAGCGTTTTCAGGGATGGGTTACGTCCATTCCGCCTGACGGGGTGAGCGAAATTGATCGCCGGGAAGTGAAGTCCGGTTTTCAGAAGTCCCTGAAGGATATGGATTTTATCAGTCGCCGGGTGGCAATTGATCAGGGGTATAAGCTGGCAAGCAACGTTAAGTATCTGCTGGCTGTTCAGAGTGGAGCGATTGCTCTGCGCTGGCATTCTAACTGGCGGCGTCCGGGCTACAAATACCGACAGGACCACAAAGAGCGCGACGAGAAAATTTATCTCCTCCGCAATTCGTGGGCGCTGGAGCAGGGGCTGATTAAGCCCGTATATGGTTTTTATGACGAAATCACTGCTGCCGGGGAGGAGGTTTATTGCAGTTGCGATGCACTGCCGATCTACGCCCCTCAGAAACTACCCGACGAATTTTTAACGGAGAAGGGCAAACGTGAGTTTAACCGAGCTTGAAGTGGCAGAACGCATCAGGGACGGAACCGTACCGTCTCCAGTGAAATTCTCCAACATGTGGCTGGTGAATTTGCGAATAACCGGAACCGGGCTTGCCTATCGCGCCGGGCTGAAAGAGCACGTCTGGCGTGATCCAAAGCTCTATCTGAACGAGGAGTTTTTAAGGCGATGCAATGGCCTTCCGGTTATCGCAAACCATCCTGACGACGCAGTTCTGACGGAGGAGGATTTTAAATCGCGGATCGTCGGTAGCGTCATGCTGCCGTATATCCGGGGTGATGAGGTATGGGCGGTGTGCCGCGTTTACCTCCAGAGCATTGTTGAAGAAATCACTGAGGGGGATGTTTCGACAAGCCCGTCGGTGGTGTTCAACAGCACATCAGGAAATGTGGAAGTACAGGAAGGTGACACCAATTTTTTAATCGAAGGCGTTCCTTTCCTTGTTGATCACATTGCCCTGGTGACGAAAGACCACGGCTCGCTGGGCGTGTGGGATAAAGACCGGATCCCCGCAGGGGTTGAAGTGACAAACACAGGTGAAATCGAGATGGAAAAAGAAGAACTCCAGGCCCTGTTACAGGGGGTTGTGAGCGATGCCCTGCAAGGCATTAATCAGAAAATCGATGGTGTCGTTACGCGCATGGACTCTCTGGAACAGCGGGACAAAGCGCGGGCGGACGCCGAAGAACAGGCGAAAAAAGAGGCCGGAGAAAAGGCCAAAGCCGATGAAGCCGCAGAGGAACAGCGTAAAGCTGATGAAGCTGCGGCAAAGGAGGCGGAAGAAAAAGCCAAAGCTGACGAGGCAGCAGCCAAAGATGCTGAGGAGAAAGCAAAGGCTGATTCCGAAGCGGAAGAACAGCGTAAGGCTGACGAGGAGGCAGAAAAAGAACGCAATGACTCTGCCCTGGCAGAAGCGCAGGCAAAAGCCGACTCCGCATTCAGTGCCTGCGGTAAAAACGCGCCAGCACCGTTTTCTGGTGAAAATGCGCTGGACTACCGCAAGCGTGCGCTAATCGCTATGCAGAAACACTCTCCGGCACATAAGGACGTCAATATTCGCGCGATTGCGGATTCTGCAACGCTGGCTGTGCTTGAGGACGCAATTTTCAGTGCCGCCCGTCAGTCCATCGAAAAAGAAATGATGAGTACGCAGGGGCAACTGCATAAACGTATCCGCAACGATGAAGCCGGGCGTCGCATTACTGAATATCAGGGCGATCCGAACGTCTGGCTGAGTGCCTTCAAAATTCCGGGGCGTCGTCTGGCAAAAATTAACACTCAAGGGAGCCTGAACAATGGCTGATATTAACTTTCATCCGTTTAAAAACCGTGGAGCATTTGGTGGCCTTTTTAACGTCGAATCCCGTGGGCTGATGCAGGGGGATGCGCAGGATGATCCGGTAATTCGTCTGCAACTTTGCTCCGGACGACTGAACAGCAAAATCACTGAACCGGTATGGGGTGGTGTCGGTGTTATCGAGTGCATCGCTACCGCGAAAGACAGTGTTAACGGCGCGGTTATCAAGCAGGCCACGAAGGACGCCTGTAACGCCTTTACGGTCTTTAATCAGGCATTTCATGGCATTACCACGTCGGATAATCCGGTGCCGTTATATCTCGCGGGTGGCTTTGTTCACTATTACCGCGTTGGCTCAGGCGCCCGCATTCCTCTCCCGGTCAGTGCAGAAGTTGTTGCGTTGGCTGATGGCAATAACACCGTTGCTGCCAGTGGTTTTGTGTGGGACCTGACAAATAACGTCATTGATGTTTACACGGGAACGCCGGGGGCTAACCCGAAAGTGGACATTAAGTTGCTGATGGTTTCAGTTGAAGGAAACCTGACGGTGAAAAAAGAGGATGGCGGTAACGTTGTCTGGGAAATCGGCAAGCCGTGCGGCCTGTTTTTAATTTAAGGGGATATTAATTAATGAGCGCATTTACTCCCGCGACTACTTTTGTGTCGCCGTCAATGGTGCTGCCGGAAATGATCGTGCAACAGAGCATGGCTTCCGGGGCGTTTGAAGTCCTGGCTGGTGGTGCTCCAGCGGTAAAAATCAGTTCCAGTGATTTGATGGTCTATCAGAAATATCTGCGCATGACCTCGCAGGCGCAGGTCAGCCAGTCTCTGCCGGGCCAGTTACCGTCTTCCAGTATCTCTGGCGGCTATGACGGGATGATGACTTACCGAATTTCTTCCCGTTCGCAATACAGCTATCTCGATACTGATGCAGCAGATCGCTGGGGCTATTCTCTGATTGAAGGCCTGCGCCTGGCTAACCGCCAGGGACACGCTCAAATGTTGCGTAATATGCTGCTGTATGGCGTGAATGCAGCTAATAACGAGGGGATCACCAACTCCCCGAATGCAGTGACGTTGAATCTGGGTAACGACAGCAAAGGCAATGATTCTTACACCACCTGGGACTCCGGCGAGATGGCTAAATTTATGCTTGGCCTGATTGCTGACCAGAAAACCCGCATGTTGCTGCTGGGGCAGCCATTAACGACAGTCATTCTGAGTCCGCAGCGATTCATGAAGGCGCTGGAGTGGACAGGAATTGTTGAGCTGACCAGTTACCAGCGTCCTGGAGGCGGTACCGGAACAGTGGGGACGATGGTTAAAGACGTCGCTGATAAGGCGACAGGCGATGACATCATTTTCTGCCAGGATGACACGCTGATTGGTAAGGGGGCTGGTGGTAGTGACCTGATCATCGTTACGAACCCGACGATTGAGGTTCCGGAAGCGCGTCACGCTATTAACACCAATATTTTCTCCACGCTGGTCCCTAACCAGCAGGCCGTCAACGTGATGTTCTGCGACATGGCAGCGCCGACGGAAATCCCGTCCCCTATGCCGGATGGCGGCCTGACCACGTTGTATACCATGCGTGCGACACCGGGCTGGAACTTCCGCCCGGAGGGGATCACCCTGTTGTCTGCCAAATACGCATAAACGTTCAATCTGATAACGCGGGGAGCTAAATGCTCCCCTTTTTTGTGGGAAAAATTTATGAAGCTCTACATCGCTAACTGCTCACGTCAGCCGCACACGTTCAACTACAAACTCCCCGAAAAAACGCAGTCGTTCGGTGTGACAATTCCGTCCGGACGTCAGCATATGATCGAAAATCAGTCCGATATTATCGACCACATCATCCGACAGCATGAGCCTTACGGATTCCAGCGTTGTGACAAGGTGGACAAGAATTTTTCCGGTATCTGCTATTCCATCGATAAACCTGTGAGCGTCGGTCGTATTGAGGATTGCGCGGAGCAGAAAACGGAAAATCTGGAATCCATGTCAGAGGAAATTCTCGCGGCCAGCGCCGTATCGCTGAATAACGCAGTGGATCAGGCGGTGATTCAGAGCGGCGAAAAACCTCAACCGGGCGGTATTGAGATGGAAATCACCGGAGAAGCGATCAACACCGAACAGGAAAATCCGCCCAGCACAAAGCGAAATATTAAGGTTAAAAAATAATGACCCTGTGTCCGTCACTGGAGGGGTTTATTCGCTTCGTTCGTGATGACATGAAAGTACCGGTTCACGCCATTGCTGACGATGATCCGACGCTGGAATGTTGCTTTCAGTCTGCGATGGAGCTAATCCCTCACGATCAGGGGCTGGAGCGTTTACCCATCATCTATGTGCGAACGGTTTATAACGCTGCCGCCTCATTCCTCCTGAATTTCGCCCCCGGCTCGTGGTTTGCCAACCTGCGAAAAAAACTCAATCTTGGGAGTCTGGTAACAGGACTCGTCAGCGCGGCAGCAGACCAGGGGACATCGGGTTCGATCACCATCAGCGACGCGCTGAGTAATCTGTCTTTGCTGGATTTGCAGATGTTGCAGGATCCGTATGGACGACAGGTTATTGCGGTGCTGATGCAGATGGGCACGGTATGGGGGTACACGCCATGAAACTCTGTTTTGGTGTTATCGACCAGCCGTATGACTACGGCGACGAACCGGGAAAAACCACGTTCGACGTGGCCTGTGACCTCGAGGAGAGATACGAAATTTTTACGCACTTCTGGGAAATGCATAAGGACGAGATTATCCAGGAGGCAGGTACTGAACTGGCGTACCAGTTGGTCAATCACCTTAAGCATAAGGCTCCGCTACCAGGCGAGCATTTTCTGGAAGGGACTGAGAAGATTTTCCATATTTTTCTTGAAACTGAAGAAATGGCCGGGATGACGATTAACGGAAACCCTGTGCCAACTCAGGCCGCGCTACTGGGCGTTAACTCCAGGCTTAAGGACAAATATACCGGGGAGCGGCGTCCGTCATTCATAGACGGCGGCCTGTTTAAGGGCAGCTTTATAGCGTGGATAGATAACAATGCCGAGTCTTGATGAATTAGCCGAACAGCACAGTTCGCAGCTCTCATCCGTTCTTAAATCCGCAGTTGAAACCATCTCGTCAGACCAGGAAATCACATTCAGGCTTTATGTCCGGCAGGTTCTGCCGCTGGATGGTTTTGTCTATTGGGTTAATGCGGAAATCATCAGTTGCGATGAACTGTGTCGCCTGAATATTGAGTCACCAACTCGTCTGAAAATCAAAGGCAGCCTGCATCGTCAGGTTATTGCGATTCAGGACGAGTCTGTCTCGAAGGATGTGAACAACATTATTTTCACGCCTGTTCAGCAGGTTGATGATTTTAATGTGGAAAATCCCGATGCGATCTATCTCGGTGAGTACTGCGGCGTCCAGTTCGCTTTTTCACGAATGGAGAGCCGCTATCAGCAGTCGGGTATTTTTCATTATCGCGGCATGGCGATTTTACCAACTATGCGTTCTCAGATTATCGACTGCGAGGAGGATATCAGCGACGAGCAGATCATCTCCAACAGCATCCCGATCTGGCTGCAAATGAAAGATGCCGCGACCGTGTATCCGTCTTACCTGGTACCTCAGAACCTTCGTCCTCCGTATATCGCGGTGGATGTTCGCAACAGCATTCCGTTGCAGGTGGCTCCCATTGTTTTCGGTGGTGAGCGATTCCAGCTCGTCCAGGATTCGGTTCGCCTGACGCTTTACGGATTCAGCAACAAAATGGCGCTGGATCTTGTCGACTCGGTGGTGAACAGGGCGCTGGAGGAGGAAAAGTTTGGTGTAACTAATATTCCGGTGGTTCAGGACGCAAAGTCGGGACAGGTTGAAATCAACGCTCTGGCGAAGAAAAAGATTGTCGATTTTGACGTGAATTACTACCAGAGCACCGCCCGGGAAATATCCCGGCAGTTGATTGAAAAAGTTATTTGTAAATATGAGGTTAAATAATGGGATTTAATATCGTCACGGTGAATGTGTCCCAGACCATCGGGGCTATACCCTCGAATTTGCAGCAGATGTCTGCGGTTCTCTCGTTTGGCTCCACGACTAATGAGCCGGGGAAGCCTGTATTACTCACCAGCAATCAGGATATTAACGATCTGGTTAAAAATCCGATTGCTGCGTTGTCGGCGGCTGCCGCAGGAAAATCTGCGGCAAACGTCACCGTTACGATGACGCTTCCGGAAGGGAGCAACATCCGACGCGAAAACAGTTCTGAGGTGAAAATTGTTGTTTCCGGGTGTTCGCCCGACGCGTGGAATGGCGAATATACTGCTACCGTCACGGATGAAAAAACACTGACCTGGACGATTGCTGATTCTCAGCTTTCCGGTTCGCCAGTGACACTGGGGCAGTTTTCCATTGTCGGCAGTGAAAATCTGGTGACGGCAGTAAACATGTTTTTTGCCCAGGGAAATTCAGTTGGGATTTACCTGCTGGAGCTGGGAGTACAGAAAGGCGGGGTCAGTAAGGAAATCGCTGCACTGAAAGCTTATATGGAAGATCCGCTCCTGCGGTTTTATGCGTATCTGGTGCCGCAGCCGTGGGATGGTGACGCAGAATTTATCAGTCTGGCAAAACTCCACACCGCCAACGAAGCGATGCAGTATTTCTTCGTGCTGACGAAAACGCCGGACGACACGAATTACGTTTCGCCTTATGCCGGTATTAAGTCGGTTATTGCAACGGCGGATGATACGTACCCGGCGACAAACGCGGCAGCAGCCGTAATGTGGAACTATGTTTCCGCATCACCTTCAGAAATCAACAAGGTGCCGCCGATGGCATTTCGCTATCTGCAGGCGGTAAATGCCCACAAGGGCAAAAATTCCATTCTGACCACGATGACGAAGCAGAATATTAACTACGTCGACACGGGGGCTGAGGGTGGAATTTCCAACACGATTCTGGTGAAAGGCGTTACCAGTGACGGTAACGATATGACGTACTGGTATTCCGTGGACTGGGTGCAGATTAATGTCGATATGCAGCTCGCCAACACGGTGATCAACGGCAGCAATAACCCAATTAACCCGCTTTACTACAACCAGGACGGGATCGACCGTCTACAGCAGGTCGCACAGGCGGTGTTCAATACGGGCGTATCTTACGGCCTGGTCAACGGTCAGCCTGTCGTCGATGCAGTGCCTTTCCGCCAGTATATCAACACTAATCCGAATGATTACGGTATCGGGCGTTATGCGGGCCTTTCGGCCTCCTATACGCCGATGCGCGGATTTGTCGAAATCATTTTTAACATCAATGTGACAATGCAGCTTTCGTGAGGGACTGAACCGTGCCTAATCCAATGATCCCCGTTGGCACCCTTAACCGGGTTCGCGCCAGCGTTAAATTCACCTCTCATTCCGAACTGAATGTGTCCGCCTCATTTCTGGCAAAAGAAGGCGTCGAATTGTCCTTTCAGGGCAATATCACGGAGTTTTTACCTGCTATGACGGGAGCCGTGCAGTCGCCGCAGCCATACATGATTTTACAGGCGCGTGTTCATCTGCTGCGTAGCCAGGCGCTGGGAAAACAATTCAAGGCGCAATGGGAAAAGAACGCCACGATCGGCGACGCAAAAGTGTATAGCGACAGCACGGTATTCGGTGACTTCGATATCTATAACACGGCGATCACCAACGTGCAGGATATGACCTTCGCCGGGGGCGAGCCGGGTGTGGCCATCACCATTACCGGTACGTATTACATCAACTCTGAAATGTGGGATCTGGTATGAAAATCTCCCGAAATCTGAATCTGATTATTCCTGTCCGGACAGAAAAGGGTAATGGCTGGATCCATGCCACGCCGATCAGCAAAGAGGTGTTTAAAGAGCATTTCTTCATTCTGAGTAAAACTTTTTCTGCCATTTTTTCTGAAGGTCTTGGCGTCGTTGCGGGTCCGCGTATCGCCTGCCTTATGCTGGAAAGGATCTCCTCAGATATGAATATCTGGGATGGCGAAAAGGGCGTTCGCAATACGCTCGTGAATGAAATCATTCGCCTTGCGAATCTGGTTTACCCAGCCGAAGGGAAAGGCTACGACACGATCCCGCTTGATATGGCGCTGGAGCGCGGCATCGTTGAATTTGATGATGTGGCAGGTGAACTCGTTTTTTTTACATGCGTCTCGTCGATAAACACACCGGAGCAGACGGAACAGATGATGCTGGCAGTCAGTGGAATGTGGAACAGTCGCATTTCATCCTTGAGTCTTACGGAATGGATTGCTTCATTGCCGACATTGAAGCCTGTCGCCAGTTCTGGCGCGACGGCGAGCACGTTATCAGCGACATCCTCGACTACTCAGCCGGAGACGGATTCAGCGACATCTGGGCAAATTCCGGTCTGAATGTAAAAACAGCAGCTCAGTTTCGTGAGCTGCGTAAATGCACGACGCCGGGAGGTGTATTGAATGTCAGGTAATCAGATGCCGGTTCTGACACTGGACGTTAATGAAGAACGTCTTAAGCGACTTGAGGCGATATTTGAAAAGTATCGCAACGGGCTGATGATTGGCCCTGCCGGTACGCCTCTTAAAATACCTTCAAATACAGGTCCGGGAGGTGGCGTCCGGCAGACAACTACAGGCGGAGAAGCCAATCAGGCTCCCAGGAAACCATCTTCACCCGCGCCAGTTTCGGCTGCTTCCACTGATGGACGTTTAAGGGATGAAAAAGGGCGCTTTGTTGGAAGCGGGAAAACACCTGATTCGCTGGTGAGCAACTATAAAGGTCGCGGCGAAACGATGTTTGATAAGTACCTCAGCGGGCTGGGTAAAAACGCTCAGGGGACGCTGAAAACTTACAAACAGATCAATTCAACGCTTAAAACGACTAATTCCCGGTTAAAAAGCCTGTTTAAAACCACGGTTTCGTGGGGGGCGAAAATAGCTGCAATAGGGGTTGCGGGGCCGTTTGGCTACGGCTATATGGCAAGTAAAGTCGCGGCACAGTATAGCGTAGCTCAGGGTTTAGGGATGGAAACCGCCCAAATGCAGGCCGCACGTGCCACCTATTCGCCATATTTTTCTGGCACAGAAGAGCTGGTTCAGCATCTGGCTAACGCACAGAAAAACCCGAACGATCCAAACTATGCTGGCCTGGTTAGTCTTGGAATTGATCCGCGAGATGGTGCTGCAAAGAATCTGCCCAAACTTATGAGCGCGCTTGCATCTCTCGTTAAGCAATATAAAGGTTCAGGACTTACTCAGGGGATTCTCAACGGACAAGGGCTTGGATTTGTTGATGTCGCGACAACTAACCAGATGGAAGCGAATCTGGACAAGATCCCCCAACTGAATGAGAAATTTGCAGCAAATACCAGGTTACTCGGCACTTACCTCACGCCAGCTATGCAGTCAGGTTATCAGGACACGGTGAGTAACCTGATGGTAAATGGAAACAGAATATCAAATTCCTGGTATGCAGCTCTCGCCAGATATAACCCACTAATCAGAGGTGCATCAGATGGACTGACATCCAATATTGAAGGTTTTCTGAATGGTGGAAATTTTAAAAAAATTCTCACTGAGGCTGGCGAAGGGCTGGAGAAACTTGGTAAGTGGCTGAATAGCGAACAATTTAAAAATGATCTTGACGATTTTTCTCTGGCGGTGAGCCGGATTGCAAAAGCAATATGGTCAGCTATCAAATGGATCGGTGGGGAAGATAAATATCTCCCCGGAACCGGAGTTGGTGCTGAACAGGCAGATCCAGTTCTTGCGGCATTTGGGAATAAATATCTCGGTGGTGCGTTGCCGGGAGCAAACCCGATGACAAATCAGTATACGGGTGAGTTTTATAAACAGGATGATGTATATAAAAATTACCATATGCCTAATGATTTAAAGAGAAATATTCAGAACTTTGTAGAGCAAGCCAATAATACTTATCGACTTCCTAAAAATATGATGTCAGCTATTGCGGAGGTTGAATCTTCGTGGAATCCTCTTGCAAGAGGAACTCCAGATGAAAAAGGTAGATTCGCTAAGGGGTTGTGGCAATTCTGGGATAGCACCGCAAAACAGTATGGTCTGGTGGGTGATGATGTTTATGACCCAAATAAATCCACTCTTGCGGCTGGCCGCTTTTTAAATGATCTGAATCGGCGTTATAAAGGCGATGTGGCAAAAATGCTTACGGCATATAACGGAGGTCGTATTGATAGAGATGGAAATCTAAGTTTGAGAATGGAGACTGTAAAATATTTAATTAAATTATTGCCTCAGATACAGGGAGCCTTGGATCAACACCCTGGTATTATGAATCAGCTAAGAAATGCCAGAGATAACCTTCAGGGTGCTGGCAAAAATGCCCGCGCAATAATTGAGCTTCAGGTGCGACAATCGCCGGGTTCCGACATACTGGCACAACTCGCCGGAACGCAACAAATACCGGGGTAAAAGATGTCACTTAATTACTTTGGACAAGCTTTCAAACTGGCGTTTGAAGTTTCGCCCATTCTTTTAGTTGATGGCATAGCGTCGAAAATTCCCGGCGGGGTGATGCCGATTGTTGTTCTGACCGAAGGACTAAGTATCGCGAACGGTCTGCTGCATGGAGAGATTCATACACGCTCGATGGCGGCATTCACGCCAATGGCCGGGACAACGCTGGTCCAGCAGGATATTTGCAACCTGAATTTCTATAACCAGGTAACGGCAGCGAATGCGACCGTCAGGAAGCCCAATCGGGTAGTCATGCAGATGATCCGTCCGGCATCAACGGAGGACGGTGGCTACACCACTAAGGGGATGACGTTTACGGCGCTGAAAATGGCGCTTGATATGCATAACCAGTATGGCGGTTGCTACACCGTTCTGACTCCCTCGTTTATCTACACGCGCTGTCTGATGCGGTCGTTTATCGATACATCCGGTTTCTCTGAGCAGAACAAGCAGGTTCAGCACACCTGGCAGATTGAGTTTGAGCAACCATTATCGTCTGTCGAACAAACGGTAAAAACGCTGGCGAGCGTTCTGGATAAATTTGATAAAGGGATGCCGTCAGACGGGCCGCTATCGTGGTCAGGTATTAAGAACCAGGTCGTGCAGGAGTTTGGTATTGGCTTATGACAACGTTAATTCCTTTCAAACCAGACGGGCGAGGTCCGTTTCAGTTCACGGCCAGAATCGGAGAATATGAAACATTCGCCCGCGTTCCGTTTAACCTGTATGCAAATCGTTACTACCTGGAACTGAAAGACAGTTCTGGAGACGTGATTGTTTACATGCCGCTGATTGCGTCACCTGACAGTTACGACATCAATCTGGCGCTGCCTTGCTCACCGGGGAAACTTGTTTTTCGCGAAAGTACGAATCAGTTTGAGGTTTCGTAATGCGTTATTACCGACTGGAAATTATTAATCCTAAAACAGGCAAGCCGCCAGTGGATAGCAATGGAAAACCCATTGGACCTTTTGATACCAGTGAAACACCAGGATGTGGGTTGCATGTTGAATTTGACTTTGAAGTAACCGGCCTGGATGTAGTCTGTTCGGGCACGATGCTGACGATCTATGGATTACCAATTGACATGCTGAAGCAAAGTGTAAGCTTGCAGGGGGGGCTGGTCCGTATGAAAGCAGGCTTTGTTCAGGGGTTACCACTGGCAAATAAGGATCAACAGGGGGAGGTAATCTATGGTGAAATTTATCTGGCCTATGCCAACTGGATCGGCACGAACCAGACTTTAAACCTGGTAATAAATCCAAGCATACGCAAAACCGATGACGGTAAACCTTTTTCAATTGAGGGGCAGGGGGAAGCAGGCGAAAGGGTTGGCGATGTTTTAGTCCGCGCTTTGCAAAAAGCATATCCCAATAAATTGATTGATTGCACAGTCAGCGACAACCTGGTTTTGCCAGAGCCGTGGACGGGTAAATATACGGAGATTGGTTCTCTGGCTATGGTCGTAAAAAACGCTTCTATTGCGATGATGCGTAATGAAAGGTATAGCGGAATCGCGATCAGTATTCTTTCCGACAGAATACGAATCTACGATAACGCATCAGCAAAGTGGGGTGAGCCAAAAACAATTCATGCCCATGAACTGGTCGGGCAGCCGACATGGATAGCGCCGTTTACCGTCAGCTTCAAATGCCCGATGAGGGGCGATATCAGATGTGGTGATGTGGTTAATTTGCCGGAGGGGCTTTATTCGGGCGCCGCGTCGATAGTGATGGCTAATACAATGGCTCCTGGCGTTATCTCCAAAAACTCGACCACGTTTACCGGGAAATTTCTTGTGAAATCGGTCAGACACATTGGTTCGTATCTGACAGCCGATGGCGATGCCTGGGTGACGGTATTCGAGGCATATGCTGAGAACTGGGCGAGGGTGTAATGTCAAACGCTCAAAAATTACCGTTTCTCCGAACGCTGTCGGAGATGATGACCAGTTCTGGTAACCAGCAAGCCGAGCTTAAAGGTCGTGAATTGCCCTGCCATGTTGTAGATGTCAGTGGGCAGATAGTGACCGTTCAGTTTGATATGTTGCCAGAGGGGATCAACTTTCCGCAGATAACAATCCCTGTCGCCACATTCCCGTATATCCGTTACCCGATACAGCCGGGTGATCGAGGAGTAACAATTTCCGCTGATGTATCCCTGCGCGGTGTGTCCGGGTTGGGAACAGGTATGGCGACACTCTCTTACTCGATGTCGCTCACTCCACTATTTTTCGTGCCACTGGCAAACAAGGAATGGTCCGACGAAGATCCGCAAAAAATCGTTTTGTACGGTCCTGACGGCGCAATTCTCAAAACAGAGGATGGCAGTAGCTCGGTAACGGTGGCTCCGGAAGAAATCAGGCAAAAGTCGAAAGCTGTTTACCTCGAGGCCGAAGATATTTTCCTGAACGGGAAAATTCACCTCAACGGACCGATCGTCCAGGACAAAGCCCAGATGAAGGATACAACCGCTTCGCTGATTGGTCCTCTCAAGGTCGAGAAGGATGCAGTTATCAACGGCGTGAGCGTCAGCGGCCACAGTCACGATGTGACTGGCGTTCAAAGCGGCGGCAGCACGATTACGTCGAAGCAACCAAATCCGGGTTAATACCGGTTTATTTCACTTTAAATTCTATCCATAAAGCGAAAGCCCCGAACTGTTGCAGCAGTTGGGGCTTTTTGTTTCTGACCTTGAATACGGCAAGGGATAATTACGTATGTTTGGAGGTCTTCCGTGATTAATTTTAGCGGAGGAGACTGGATTGTGGAAGCTCTAAAATTGCTCGAAAGAAGTCCGGTTCTAAGAAGAATGTTTTATACAGTTCTTATAGTTATCGGAGGGTTTGCTGTTGCTAAATCTCTTCCGGGAATCGCAGAGATCATAAAGGTTCTAAATGGATAGCGAACTGATTCCTAAGGCTAAGACAACTCCGCAAGGAGCAGATAAAGCTGTGAGGATAATCGTATGAGAACATGGGGCCGCGTCACCGACGCGAACGGCAACAAAAAATGGGTTGCTGTAGAATCTGACGCCAACGGTGATTTCTCCTACGGCTGGCTGACGACGCTCATTCAGACGTTAAAGCTGGGGTTGGGGGAGTCGCCGTTTTACGCGAATTACGGTATTCCAGCGCAGCAGTGCATCGTGCAGCAAATTTACCCGGACTACTATGTGAACATGGTTCAGCAACAGTTTGCCGGGTATTTTGCATCACTGGCAATTTCAAGGGGAGATGGGACTGAGAACCCCACCTATAACATCGATGTTGTGTTTTTTAATGGGACCAGCTACCGTACGCAGGTTCCGACATGAAAGCATGTTTTTACTTGCCTGATGCAGTCGGTGACTCTAAACTCTGCGGACTTTTGTATCTGGCTAAAGTAAAAATCGTGGTATATAGTCGTTAACAACGACTGAGGGACAAGACATGGCAATAGGTTACGCATTCGCATTGGCGGCAATTACGCAGCAGGTTAATCAGATTAATGAATCTGTTAATGGTGCGTTTCTTCCGTTGATCTCAAATGCCTGTGAAATGCCGCAGAGACTTAATGCTGAAGAAGCTTTCAGACGTTGTTCTGCAATTGCCGGGCTATCTCAGGAAGTTGAAAACACTGCTACCGCAGGAATGCGTCATCTTGAAGCGTTCCGTGATGGAAAGTTAGTGGCGGATAACCTTCCAGAGGATTTTTTGCCGCATCTTGACGGTTTGGCAAAAGCATGTCGCGGTGCGAAAATTCACATCGTGGAGATGTTTTCGGTCGCGGAAAAATCGCCGATGTGGCAGGGGCATTTGGGCATACTTCGTCCGCTGAAACGGAAGTATGTACGCGCCTTAACTGCCGTTGAAAATACTGCTGTTCAACTGGCCGCAGAAGTTAAACAGGTTTTACCTGCGCGGCCAGAATCTTTACCATCTCAAGTTACTCGCGAAGAGGCGATTAATCTGATTACAGCATCCCACAAAATGCTGGGCGTCAACACACCGAAATGGATGTGATATGGCGAAGGTCAGTATAACAGGTGAGTTGTGCCATCTCGCGGCTGCGCACAAATACGCGCAAATGCTGGCAGATTTTCTTTCAAATGGTTCACAATACTGGTGTTTTGGTTCGCTTAGTGGTTTCGAAAGAAATTATGATGCGATGGCCGCGAACATCAGAAAAATACACTTAAAGTTACCTGGTGATAAACCATGGCCTCCAGATGCGCCGTTAAGTGCAAGAACCTGTGATAATTTCCTTGTTTTCGCACAGCACCTTTACGATGATGAGCACTACCAGATTCTTGCAATCATAAACCCTGATGCACATCAGCGTGTGGATGCGATGCTTCCACGACTGGTAAGGCTTGCAGAGGAAAAATTTATTGAACTTTCCTCTGATGAGTTAGCCAGGCTAAAAACCTATGACGCTTGAACCCGCCGCAATCGGCGGGTTTTGCATATTTACCGGATGTAGCTTCCGGTATGAGGTAAATTCTCGGGGGCAGTCTAACTGCTACTTATTGCTAGATACACATTTTTCAAAGTTTTTTATCATGTCATTCAAGACTGAATTCATTGCCTCATGGGTTTTATGATCTATTCTTTATCTAGATAATCTTTATTATTTTTTTTGTGTTTTCTTTAGTGTCAGTAATTGCCTTTTTACATACTTGATAATTAGAGAAATGACTGTGCCCATATCTTTTATATTATATGGGTTGTGTAAAGTGTTAGGAGGAATTATCATAATAAATATTGTCGAATTTCATTAACATTATTCCAGATTTTCCATAGATGGAATCTGATAAGTATGCAGCATTCATATTTCCGGCAGTAAAGTTATCAGTATGACACAGAAAGCGCCGCCCGTATTTAATTTTTAATCTATGCATAGCATCGTTGCAGGCTGCTCTTATTAGACGGGTATGATTATTGTCTTATTCTTTATCGCATGCTGAAATGAAAGAGTGGGTGCAATTAATAATAAAATTAATTTCTTCATAACTTATCCTTGAGATTAACTATGTCAGAAATACCAATTACTATGACCAGTGCGGGTGCGCAGCCTACGCCACCCAATGACTTGCTCGCGAATCTTATCACCAGGGTTGCTGAAAAAGTACCTGGATATACAGCCAACCTTCCGGCGGGACTTATTACAGACCTTGCCAGCACGGCAGTCGGGGCGCTGGCATTAATAGACCAGGCGCGTGTTGATCTTATTAACTCCGTAAGCCCATACGGCGCGAATATTCCGTTACTGATGCAACTCGGAAACATATATGGAGCACAGAAGGGATTAAGTACAAATACGGCTGTATACGTGGTGTTTGAGGCGTTGCCGGGGTTTGGTATCCCTAAAGGATTTGTGGTTGGAGACGGTAACTACCAGTATGCGGTTTCCCGCGATACGGTGGTGCCGGAAAGCGGGCAGACTGAGCCAGTCTACTGTGTGGCCACAACGTCAGGCTCATGGGCTGTACCGGAAGGAACCGTGACGCAGGTCATTACATCAGTACCCAAAGACCAGCCTGTAAAATGCACGAACCTTACCGCAGGAATGCCCGGTCAGGAGGCGCAGACGTGGGCATCTTACCGCGCCGAAGTCATGGAGTCCGGCATGTTTGGTGTGCAGGGAACACCGGATTGCTTTAAAGCGATGCTCAAATCAGTAAGCGGTGTGCGAGAAAACCTGATTTCTTTCCGGCAGCCGTCGTTGGGGAAATGGGTTGCGGTTGTTGGTGGTGGTGATCCGTATGATGTGGCTTATGCGATTTATAAATCTGTACCGGATATTTCGAAACTGACCAACGATGTAAGCAATCCATCCGGTGCGGCAGTGGAAAAACGCACGGTTTCAATAACCGTTTCGCCGGACGTTTATCAGGTGCCATTCGTTATCCCGTCATCACAAAACGTCATGGTACTAATCACCTGGAACACGGTGTCTGATGATTATGTTGATCCGGCGGGTATTGCTATGGCTGTGCAGCAAAACGTTGCTGATTACATCAATTCTATTGAAGTCGGCCACCCGATAAATCTGCTGCGAATCCAGGATATTTTTACCAGCTCCGTCAGATTGCTGGTTGATTCGACATTGATCTCAACAATCAGTGTGAGCATTGGCATTAACGGCCATATTGTTCTTCCGGCAAAAGACACAAGCCTGGTTTATGGCGATACCTATTCCTATTTTTCGACGGTGGCATCACAGGTTCAGGTCAACAAGTATGCAATATCTGACTGAGAAAATTCTTCCTGCTTATCCGTTTGTGCAGTACAGAGATGATCCGAATGTTGTTGCGTTCTTTGAAGCATACAATGAAATTGCTCAGGAATACCTCGATTCACTCAACAATCTGGCATTGCCATGCTGGACATCGGAATCAATAACCGGGCAGTTGCTGGACTGGATAGCACTTGGTATTTACGGTGTTGAAAGACCTTTACTACAGGTTTCAGAGGAGGCTATTGCGCGCGGTGCATACGATACCATTGAATACAATACGATCCCGTACGCAGCAATGCGGAATTACGTTCCGGGGCAGGCATCGTATGTCCCTGATGATTATTTCAAACGAATATTAACGTGGAATTTTTATAAGGCTGACGGTTCGCATTTCTGCATTGACTGGTTAAAGCGCCGTGTGGCGCGGTTCATTCATGGAAAAAACGGAATAGACCCGCCGTTGCAGCACACTTTTGATGTGAGTGTGACAGTATTGGACAGCGTTTTTTCTGTTCAGATACCAGAGTATGGCGATGGCATCGGCTATTTTCTGAAAGATGCCATTGACCAGAAATATGTAAAACTCCCTTTTATTTATTCCTATGTAACAACGGTGATTCAAAAATGATTCTTGGATTCGGCAATAACGTTGTTTCAGCACTGGCTGGTGATATTACGACGATTCAGACTGATATTCCGGTGATGCCTGGTACGGGGGCTAAATTTGCAAAATTGCTTTCTGCCGATTTTGAAAATAAATCAAACGGGCAACACGTCTATGCAAAAATTACGCTTACCGATAATAAAGAGTCTGCATTTGAGATTTGTCACCTGGTATCGGTAAGCGGTGATGTGCTGAAAGTCATTCGTGGGCAGGAAGGAACAACCGCGAAAGGTTGGTCCCTTAATGACGTTGTGGCTAACTTTGCCACGCGTGGATCGGAAAACTATTTCGTACAGATTGCGCAGCTTCAGAGCGGTCATTATATTGCGGGTGTTGCTGGCGGCACTGCAAATGCACTGACGCTGGAGCTTCCCGCGACGTTTTTTGTTAATGGAGGCTCGGACTGGACGCTACGAACCCCGATTATCGTTTTCCCCGTTCAGAACAATACCAACGCCGCAACGCTTCAATTGACACTGGGCGGAAAGGTTCTTGGTACGTTCCCACTTTATAAGGGGAACAAGTCCGGGCTGGTAGCGAATGATATCATTAAGGGTATTCCTTTGATTTGCCTTCTTGATAGCGAGAAAAGCTATTTCAGCGTGATAAACCCCGGCAATATCTATTCAGATTTTGATCTGCGATATGTAAAAAAATCTGGTGATTTGATGACCGGGGAGCTGAAAATCCGTGGTGTTAATGCATTGAGGATTTTCAACGAAGCCTTTGGCCTTATTTTTCGTCGTTCGGAAGAGTGCCTGCATCTCATTCCCACTCGGGAAAATCAGGGTGAAAATGGTGATATTGGTCCTCTCCGTCCGTTCACCATTAACCTGCGGACGGGTGAGATATCCATGTCGCACAAAGTGTCTGTTGGCGGTGGTTCTCAGGTGAATGGTGCACTGGGTATCGGTGTTCAGAACGCGCTGGGCGGAAACTCAATTGCTCTCGGGGATAACGATACAGGTATAAAACAAAACGGCGACGGCATTCTTGATGTTTATGCCAATGGACAGCATGTATTCCGTTTCCAGAATGGTGTGGCGATAGCGTTAAAAAATATTCAGGCCGGAAATGCTAAAAAATTCACGTTATCCAGCGCCAACAGTTCCACGAAGAACGCAACGTTTAATTTATGGGGTAATTCATCCCGACCTGTAGTTGCAGAGCTTGGCGATGATTCTGGCTGGCATTTCTACAGTCAGAGAAATACTGATGGTAGTATCACATTCGCTGTAAACGGACAGATGACTCCATCAAACTATGGAAATTTTGATGCCCGTTACCAGCAGCGGAATGGCGGTGTGCAGGATGTGCGTTATGGTTCCGAAATGTATTACAACCCTGGCAGCAATGTAATCTCCTGGACATATCACGCTCCTGCGGGACACGGATTGTCAGGGATATCGATATCGGATACTGGTAAAAATTCAGCGGATAATGTCAACGGCGTGTATTACCGCCCGCTTCAGAAACTGATTAATGGTACCTGGTATAACGTGGCGAGTGTTTAATAATGTTGCATTTAAAAAATATTACTACGGGCAATCCGAAAACCGCAGAACAATATCAGATGACAAAACAATATGATGTCACCTGGCTTTTTTCGGAAGACGGCAAAAACTGGTATGAAGAACTGACAAATTTTGCCAGTGACACAATAAAAATGGTTTACACCGGAGACGGGCGCGTGGTGTGGGTCGGTAAGGATGTGACAGGAATTGAACCCCGTAACGCCAGTGTTATTGAAGTTCCTGATATTACCGCCAACCGCCGCATTACCGCACCGGGTTACTGGTTTTACCGCAATGATGAATTTGTTTTCGACTACAAATTAAAAGCAGAAGACGAACGCGATGCTCTGTTAAAGCAGGTCAGTATCGTGACCAGCGAGTGGGAAAAAGACCTGCTGCTGGGATTAATCAGCGACGCAGACAGGGAAAAAATGAAAGCCTGGCGTATATATGCGAAATCGTTGCAGGCGATGGATTTCAGTGCCGTTACTGATAAAGTCTCATATAACGCCATTGAATGGCCCGTCTCTCCGGGAACCCTTTCCTGATTTAATTTATCGCGAGAAAAACTATGTCTGTAGTGATATCAGGTGCGCTGATTGATGGCGCAGGCATCCCCATGTCCGGATGCCACATAATTCTGAAATCCCGGGTAAACACCTCAGAAGTGGTGATGCGCACAGTTGCCGACGTGGTTACAGGAAACTGTGGCGAGTACTGTTTTAAGGCGCAGACCGGAAAATATTGCGTATATCTGAAACAGGACTGGTGCGACGAGTACTGTGTTGGTGATATCTCAGTTTATTACGACTCAAAGCCCGGCACGCTGAACGACTTTCTGACCGCCCTTGATGAAGACGACCTGAAGCCGGATGTGGTGAAGCGTTTTGAGGAAA